>AMFJ01036167.1_pt1 | contig 16830 bp, 24 predicted proteins | sample 427208 | NCBI WGS metagenome assembly AMFJ01 (sample SAMN02954298, study PRJNA114691) | groundwater metagenome | biome: aquatic; feature: subsurface aquifer; material: sediment; isolation source: subsurface aquifer sediment | place: USA: Rifle, CO | collected 2008-08
AGCATAAGTCTCTTGGTAAAGAGTAAACGTATATAATTATATATAAAACGTCTATTTTGTCAAATAAAATCAATATCAATAATTCATTATTTTCATATATCTTTTTTGCTTCGAAGAGTAACTTTCTGGCATTGCCCTCCCGCAGCTTCGTGCGGGACAGGCGCCAGTATGCAAAAGGTCTAGTTCTTTATAAAACCTGCCTGCCGCAGGCAGGCTCGCTACATCGTGCATTTTTTTTTAAAAAAAATCCCCGGAATTTACTCCGTGGGATTCATGTTCTGTTTTATGATAAGAAGGCACTGGTAAGAAGCTTTATGATTGCATAAGAAAACGCCACTACCAACACTCCTATGATTGCATTGCTTATCGCTGATTTTCCTTTTGACATATTTGATGGGTCGAAAACGCTGCTTGCATAGAGATATCCTGCATAGATGATCATAAGCACTCCTATCACTAGTCCTATCTGAGAAAGGAATCTTACAAGATATACCACATAGTTCAATAAGGTATCTCGCGTCAAAATCCCTGATGCTAGCTGATCTCCTACGCTCGTCAATTTTTTTGTTTGATCATTATAGTTGCCCCATACATTTCATCATTCAGCTCCTACATCAATCACTGCTGCATCTACAGCACCTTGATCAGTTGATTTAGGGATGATTTCAAAGTCGTTGGGTGTTTGAGCAAATGAACTTATCGGTAGTGCTATTGCTGCATAGAGCATGATGGCTAAGAGAAATTTTTTCATTGGATGAAGGTAAAAGGTAAAAGGTAGAAGGTGGAAGGTAGAAGGTAGAAGGTTATTTACTGCACATTTTGGAAGCGGGAGCTTGTTGGACTATAGTTTTGAAGGCATCTTTTACGTTGGCGATGATGTTTCGTAATCCCATGAGTTTCTCTTCTACAAAGTGTTTTTTGGTATAGGCTTTGGTCGTTTCATCAAACAACTGATTTGATTTCTGTATCATGAGCATCTTTACATAAGCGTTTTCTCTTTTTATCCTTTCTTGAATCATATTTTTACATCCATTGAAAAAACTATTTTTGTCGCCGTATCATCAAATGATCTTTCTGTTGTCTACTCCTGTATCTTCATATATATTTTTAATTATTTCACAGAGAGTATTGTATTTGTCTGTCAACGAGAGCGTTTCAATGTTGTTCTTATCATATATCTTGACTACTGTGCTTAGATTTTTTGTTGTGCCTATGTGTCAGCTCCGATATTTTTTATATTGATCCTCTAGTGTTTTTCCTTGTGCTCCTGAGGGGTTTTTTGCTACCTCTGTGATATATTCCCTTCGTTCTTTTCCTGTAGGATCCAGCTTCAGATTATAAGCAAGTGATGCTATCCCATCCAATCTTCTCATCGTGACATCTACAAGATGATCAAAAAAATATGCGCTTTCTGGATATCTTGTCTTTGGTAATTTATCTTTTTCTGCTTGTGTACAGGGGTTGGGTGAATTTTGTGAACAGCAATATGCTTTGAGATTGATTAATGCTTGGTTGAATCCTGCTGCGGGGATCACGGTTTGATATCATGAAAAATTTTGGATATAGTTTTTTAATGCTCATTCTATCTCTTGTCCTGCCACCAAATTGCAATCATCAGCAAAAACGCTGCCTGTGATGGCACATATACTTACAATCATTATGATGATTCATTTTCTCATAGAGAGGGATTGGAGATAAATAGTTGAGGAAAGAAGAGAGGAAAGAAGAGAGGAAAGAAGAGAGGAATACTTAATACTTATTACTTGATACTTGATATTATTTTGCTGGTTTGATCTGGAGTGTGAGTGTTGTGATCGCTTTGTCTGATTGATCTTTGATGATGAATTTGGTATTTTTGCTGATGGTATCAAATATATATTCTCCTACCAATGAGTTTGCATAAATACCTGGGATGTATATCGCGCCTACGTTATTGGTATAGAGGATACAATCATTTTTGATATTTTTGATGCAATATCCATTACTGAAATCACCAAATTGCCCATCGGGAAGCTGTAATTGTTCATACTCCGGTTTACCGGTATCCATCTGGATATTGCTGATAGATTGTATAGGGAGAACTACTTGGAAGAGTGTGACGTTGTTTGTAGTATCTTTGAGTTCCACTACGGGAATATGTGTCGTAAAGCTCAGATTGATCTTCACTTTGTTCTCAAATCATTTACTGATTTTTATCTCACCTGTCTTGGGATCTATCGTAGCTATTTCATTGCCTTGGTTGTCATAGAGTCCGATATCATTTCCCATCGTAAATATACCTCCGGTGATGATGGTCTGTTTGGGTGAAAGAGTGAATCCACCGCCACTACCTTGATTTGATCCATCAATATTTTTTCGTATTCCGTTTCTCAATCTTTGGAAGATAACTGTTCCTTCATCAAGATCGTTACTGATCTTTGCTATGATATCTGTTGTCGTTTCTCAGCTTTTTTTGACATCCATCACTTCGATATCAGGCGTTTCTATACTTAGTGTCACTGTTTCTTTGGTGATGTTATTGTTTTGATCTATGGTGATGAAATCATAGCTTTGTTGAGTATCTCCTGTGAAGAATAATCCTCCCAACTCAATTGTCCCTGTCTGAGATTGATTGTCTTTTTCAAGAAGTGTCTTTCCATTTTGTTGGATGATCATCTTTGCGACGATTACATTGTCCGTCCATATCGATTTGAGTGTATAGGTAGTGTTGATATATCCTTGGAAGGTATTGCCTGTATTTATAGCTTCATTGGTCATATTTCTCCATAAGAGGATATCTCCTACAGGAGCGGTGACATCGCCTAGGTTTTGCATCCCTGCAACAGTTTGATTGGACCGTGGGGATGATTTTTTGTAGAGGGTCAAAACTTTTTGCTGACTGGCGCTCAGGTCTTCTTGGGTGATTGTCAGTGCTGCTAGACGGGTATAGAGCCGTTCTCTTGGCAAATCCCTGAGTGTCACATTTATTTTTTCTTGTGTCGGATCATAATATTCCACTGCTAAGATGCTATTTCATAATTGGCTGGTGATACGGTTTTTGACTAGATTTGCATCTATGGTAAGCAATAGATTCTTAGACTCCGTATCTTTGGGGAGTATGACAATATATTTTGGTTTGTCGCTTATTCATAAGAAATCTCGGAAGCTGCTTGGGGTATCTTTGCTATCTATTTTTTTGCTGACTTGGATCAGATATCCATCCGCTTTTTCTCAGAGCAGTCTGCTATTTTTCCATGAGAGCTGGAGATTATCAAAGTTTTGTCCCTCAGTCTTGAAGTTCTTCACTTCTGGATTCTTATCCATCACTTTGATAGTGATGTCGTTGATAGTTAGATATCCATATGCATCTACGTTGTTGCTGAGTTGTTCTCGTGATGCGATGTATCGCGATGTGCTGTTGAATATATTTCACGGATGTTCATCTGCATAACTATAAAATGCAGTGTAATAGGTCGTCAATGGACTTCCTCATTTGGAGAAATGTTTGCTTTCTTGTTTGGCATATTTTACATAAATGCTATTTGCATCGTACATGAGGATATCGGAGAGTTTGTCGTTGTTGAGGTCGATATCCGTAGTATATGTCTTCTGTACATTTTGTGATTGTAGCACTGAGCTTACGGTGTTGATCATATTCTTTTGGTTTCCGCTATATGATTCCACAAAGACTCCGTTTACATATGCTGAGATATCCGGGCTGTAATTATTGGTATTTTCCGCAGCGGTTTCTGCACAGTTGGTACAAGGGGGAGCTTGTGCGATCAATGGTTTATCGTTGTATGCCAACAAAGCGGTATCTATTTTTTGTTTCGTGGTCTCTAGATAGGTCTTGGATTTACTATATGTACTTGGTGACATATTGAGTTTTTCTGCACCATCATTGTTCACCGCATCCAGATATCATTGCACCATCCTCTTGTTGAGCGAGAGATAGGTCTTGTTTGGATCTTCTTGTGCTTGCAATATATTTTTTGTAGGTGTATCTATCGTCAATATCGGTGTTTTGAGGCTCGCTGTAAACGTTTTGTCAGCTACCAATGCTATCGGATTGTTTTGGAGTTTTTTGATGAAGGTATCATAGTCTTTGATTTCATTCCCTAATATTTTGTTTTCTTCTATCTTATTTTTGATGATGCCTTGCGCTGCTTTTTCTACCTGTTGTATCTGCGCGGTTGCAGGCGATATCGTTGATTTGTTTTCTACCATCGCTACGATCGTCTTGACTCTATTGTTCATGGCCTTGTCGGTGACTGAACTGTTTTTGAAGCTTATCAACCCTTGTTTGAGCTGAGTATATGCGGTATCATATTCCATCATATCTCATTCTTCTTCCGTACTATGAAAATTGAGATTTACTTTGGTATCAAGGTTGGTATTGAGTCCGCTTATTATTGCATCATAATTGGTGAAGTCTTTTGCTTGATCTATAGCATTTTCTATATTTTTTTTGATAGGAGTTTCTATTTTTTTTGAAACAAGATTGTTGGTGACGCTTGCGATATTGTTGAATACATCATATACTCCATCAAAATTGAATTTGAGCGTGAAATACGCATCGAGCTTATAATCAAACCCTTGCAGAGGAGGATCCTTGAATTTTGTCGTCAGATCAAAGTAGTCAAAAACTGGAACGTTCCATGTCCTTTGCGTTATCTGTTCTATCTTTCCTTTGACTCACTTTTCTCCTACCAAACCGATTCATCATTTAACGATACAGAATATTTTTCCTATGAAGGTCGCTACTTTGAGGATCGCATTTATTTCCGGTAATATCTTTGGAATCTTGGGTGCAGGCGGCAAGACCGGCAAATCTATGTTTATGCTTGGAATGAATGATGGCGGCTCAGGCAATGTCGGCGGCTCAGGGATGACAGGAACTGTCGGCAATGACATGTCTTTGAAAAGAGCCATATCCAATCCAAAGAAAACGTCCCGATTGATTTCTACGCTTGGAGGTTCAGGAAGATCAGGTAATTTTGGTAACGATATCTGGGTCGGTACGAAATTTATCTTTGGTAAAATGATAGTCATACCTAGATCTATGTGCGAGATATCCATATAGATGTTTGGTATCTTGAATGCAGGTATCGGGAATATCGGTAACTTTGGACAGAGGAATGAAAGGCTGCATGAAAATGATCCATAGTTATCGTTGCTGCATTTGGAACATTTTTCTGATCGGTTGACTGAGAAATCTATGATCGCTTGCCGTGTTTTGATTGTTCCTATCAATAGGACTATAGCGTCTACATATTGAGAGAATCTTGTCGCATTGGTGTTGAGCCAAGAAGTTATTGTCCCTACGAAATCTGAAAGCAATGAGGAAATCTCTGTGAGATATCTATCTGTGATATGCGTCCATGCATAGAGCTGGGTTGGGAACTCCTTATATTTTTCCAGTACATTGATATTTTGTTTGATAGATCTGATGATGCCTGCGCTGTTTTCTTTGAAGCTGATGAATGTATTCATCTGTCCCGCGACACCACTGCATTTTTCTATCTGTTTGACTCTTGTATTGATGCTGTCTAACCTAGTTTGATCTTCTGGTGAAAAACCGTTTCCTAATTTTTCTTGTGCTAATTTTTTTGCTGATAATCATCATTGTAGTACTTTCCATTTTGGCAATGTACCTATTTTTTTGACTGTGTTTTTTAGATTTATCGCAATATTCTGTACATCTGCTCACATCTTTTGTCGTGATTCAATGCCTGTTGCAGCCAGGATAGTATCCATATCATTTATTTGTCCGTTTATCCATGCTTGTGTATCTGTATCATTCGTATTTTTTCTTTCTGCTATCAATTCATTTTTTGTTTTTTGTGCATCCAGTTTGTCTGTAGTTCAGCACATCGCTAACATTTGGTTGAGTACGTCTGTCCGATTTGCCATGATCTGTCCGTTTTTTTCTATCCATAACGTAAGATAGCTCTGATATTTTTTGATATCATCGCTTGTGACTGCTGGGACTTTGATGGTGATGTCTTTGGTATCTATGTTTACAAGCGGTATCTCATTGAAGATCTGTTGGATCGCTTCAAAGGGATTGCTTCCTACTTTTTGTGAAATAGTATTTATTTTCTGTTTGGAGATGTATTGTGTCCGTTTATTCTCTCCTCAAGTACTGATATATCCTGCAGAGGTATCTTGCTCGTTGATTGCATTATACGTCGCTGATAAGTTTCCGATTTGGTCGAATCATTGGAATATATCTCTGAGATCAGGAAGGTCTACCTGTATCGTCATCTTCGTCAGATTGTTTTGGATGTATTGTATCTGACTTGTCATCCATTTCTGTACCACACATTTTACGAGTCCTTTTGCTTTTGCTCCTACGATCTTGAGATGTATCTGTTCTCATTTCTCTAGATTATATCCCTCATATGCTGTTTGCGCTAATTGCTCTGCTGCATTACCATATTGTTCGGCTGCTGGTATGCTTATCGGATCCTGATCGATAGAAACCAGTCATCCGAAGTTTCCTTGCGGGATGGCTGCAGAGTAGGGAACGCTATTTTCTGAAGATTGTGCTGCATATATCTCTGTCTTTCCAAGTATGGGTAAATTTGCCGTAACAAGATACAATGGTGAATTTGCTGTATTCATCTCTTTTGGATTGGTATCGTTATTTCCTGCGAAAACTATGGTGTTTCCTATTCTTGGCGGATTGTTGCATGTTCATTGACCGGCTGCTGCTACCATGCTTGATCCTAGGCTTTCTGTGCGGGGTTGATTTACTGTAGCTGCTTCTCCATCAGTTTTGCCACATGATGTCATAGGCGGTACTGCAAATACGACACAGTTTCCTCCGAGATCCCTAAATGGTTTTGGTAATGCTTTACCTACGGTATACGGACCGAAACACATCGCTATACCCAATCCTAGAGTAAGCGTAGGGGCTATATATAATCTGAACATTGAAGGATAGGTTCCTCCTAAGTTTCCAAGGTAAAATCCATCTGTCGGTCATTTAAATGGATATCAAAAGAATCCAGGAGCAGGAACATATCCTACTGCTGTGGGTCATCGATTTCCTGGTATAGTGAGTAATGGCATACCTTTTCCTATGGTATTGTTGAGTGTCTTGAATACGGGATAGAGTGGATTTGGCAATTGAGGTACGCATCAGAAGACATGATAATCTCCTGGCGCTAAGAATGCTTGATTGAAAGGTACAGGAACTCCTGCACATCATCATTTTCCTAATTGGAATCATTGGCAGAGTCATTGAAGCACGGTATCCATTTTTTTGGAAACTTTTGCTGTCGCATCGTCTATAAAACTGGTATCTATGTTTACTGATATCCCTCATTGTGTAGTGAGTGAAGAGATGATACTTTTTGGACTTCGCGGTTCTAAGCTCTCCATACCGGGCAAGCTGGTGACACTTTCTAAACTATCGACACTTGATAATTGATCTACAAATGAATTCATAGTTTTTTCTTGTCCTGCTTTTGCTCAGCTATTATAGTCGTCCATCTCTTTTTGGATGTCGTCATATACTTGTTCATATGTTTTTTTGTCTCCTATCTTTTCGTTGAAGAGTATCCATCTACTCTTTACGCATGCATCCATAGCATTTATGATGATATCCGGGAATGTGTCTCTGCGTTTATTCATCGTGAGGAGATCCTGGTCTTGGATATCGATTTTTGTCGTCGCTGTGGATTGCTGATATTTCACTTTATATGAAAAACTTAAGCTCTCTCCAGAATCGAGTTGAATATTGTCCATCACAAATTGATATCATTCCGGACCATTTCGATCTATGGCTACTCATCATGTATTTCCTTTGATGAATATGAATGAGGTGATCTTATTATTGGTGTTTTTTGTTACTGCTCGTGGTCCTTTGAGCTGATCTATGTAGGTTAATTTATTATTATTTGCTTTTGAGATGATCGTCGTCTTGATCACTACTTCGTCGTCTTTTCTCAGGACTCATCCATTACTATCTGCATATTCCTTATATACGCTGACTGCATCATTCTTCTCATTGATAGGAAGGTAGGATATCTGGTCTGCGGGAAGTGATTCGTAGAGAGGCGCTGTAGAGAGCGGGTTATCTGTGTATGCTAATTGCGTGCTTCCTGCTGCTATATACATATTAGTATTTGCTACCATATCTTTGATGACATTCATAGCTTCATCTTTGGACATACTTGGATTGGTATCCGGTGCTGTGGTCTCTTTTTCTTCTGTAATCCCTTCTGCTGGCAACGCTCCACCTTTTCGATGGATGAGTGAGCCATCTTGGATGTATCGACTGCTATTCACTTTGATTCCAAAACGTTTGACGATCGTATAGTTGCTTTTTTGTCTTGCGTATCGCTGATTATCACATGCTCAGGTGATAGATGAGAGATAATTCGCTCCGTTATTTGTGCTTCCTCCGTAGAATATCTTGATGTCATTATAATCATCGTTGGTTATGATATCCATTTTTCCGTCTTGATTCATATCTTGTACAAAAAATTGCTGGATCTTTGAAAAATCATCAGGGGTCGCGTTTTGCACTCCTGGTTCGCTATTTATATTGAGACAGATATTTTTTCCATCTACTGCAAATATTCAATTTTTGTTGAGATATACTATTCATTTGTTGGTGGTGGTCGTGATGAATATATCTTCATATCCATTACCATCAACATCTCCTATTTTTATATCTTTGATCGGATCAGTGATGATCATAAGCTCCTGAAGGTCTTTGTAAGGATTAGTTCCTCCATAGTTCTTTACAAGCTTGACTGTCCCATCTGTATAGACTACGAGAAGGTCTTTGATTCCATCATTGTTGAAGTCGATAGGAAGGGTCTTGAATATCGTTTTGTCGGGATCAGCGAAAATAGTCTGTCCGATAGATGCATCAAAATCAGTATCTGGGATGTTCGGATTCTTTTCTCTTCTTTCAAGAAGCGGATCTCAGAAATTGATGAGGAATTGTGATCCAAAAGGGAGCGTCGCTTCTCCTACAGATTTACCGTTTGTAAAATTCGATACGTTTTTGAAATCGGTAGTAAATCCTATTCCGAGCATTGCATCGCTGCTATCTTCAATAGATACATATCATTGTTTGGTGAATGCGCTTGCATTGATGTAGATTCCTATCCCTTGGGTGTTGGTGGATCATTCCGTGAAGATATTTGTCGTTCCGTAGGTTATCGGATCTTGCAGTTCGACGTTTGCTTTGTCTATCGATGTTGTGTTCCAGATCACAATCTTTCCTATCGTCTTTCCATTGAGTGCTATCGTGTATGCACCCATATCTGCAATCATCTCGTTGTCTGCAGTGATAGTGATATTGGAATCGATAAATCATTTATTCAAATCAAGAACATCAATCCCATTGATTATTATTTTTGTTTTCGTCGTTTGATTGCCTGTGATGATGCTATCCGTAGTCTCTGGAATATAGAGGAGCGTATTCGTATCTTTTTTGAACTGGGATATCGCTCAGCTGTCAGTTAGTTTCTGAATGCTATAATTCTCTGTCCTGCCAAGACGTATCTTTGCGATCTCCGGCATCTGTACTATAAATTCTTTATTCTCTACAGTAAGTGTAGCTGTTTTATTGTTGATGCTCTGGATCTGTCCGTTGGGATTGATGATATATTCTATCTGTTTGATCTTGCTTGGATCTACGAGTTCAGTAGTCGTTGCGAGCAGTTTGTTGGATTGGCTGGTTATCGTATTTATTATCTTATCGTTTTCAGAAAAATATCATCGTTGATTTCCTCGATCCGTTCAGAAGAGATTGAGATACATCACGTTGAGTTTCTCTTTTGGGAGAATGCTTTCTTGTACTATGAATTTTTCATATCCTGGGGTCTGGTCAGTAAGCGTCCTGTCTTTGATATATCAGAATACATATCCTTCACCTCCTGGTTTTTTTGCTGTAATCGTATAGGTATATTCTTTTCCTGTATATATAAATTCAGAGACATCGCTGGTAGCCGCTCCGATGACTCATACTTTGATTGCAGTTCATTTGGTGACTTTGTTGTTTCGGCTATCCACTACATTAATCGTTCCTTTACTTCCTGGGGTAGTGCTGAGATCCATCCTGCTTTTTTCTAATTTCAGAAGTATATTTTTTGCTGCTCCGGGATTGACGATAACGGGTATGATAATCGGATCCAGTCCTGGAATGTTTATCGTAATAGTGTCGTTTCCTGCTTTGAAATTTGGATATAATGCAATAGTGAGTTTACCGTCTTTGACGATGAAATTGTTTGCCGGACTAAACAATGTCTGTTTTTTTGTACTGTTATTTTTTGTGATAAAATTCTCTTTTACTGTTCATGGAGCCAACAACTTTTCTTTACTTGTGATGTTTGCTACGGTATCTAATCTGTTTCCGTTCTTGTCTTGGATAGTGATCACCAGACTTGGAATATTTTCCGGTTTGATCTGCCCTAGTCCATCCGTATCCTTGTATTGGATATCAGCTTCGTCTTTTGGTAAATCAAAAGATATTTGTCCCGGTATATTTTGTGGGGCAGTGCTGGTATAGAGCGCTACATTATTGTTTAAGATAGTCACTATGCCTTTGGCGACGATAATCTTTTTCTGTATCGGCTGTGTTCAACTTCATACAGGTGCTATAGTAATTGTGATTCATTTGTTTTCTGGTATTCAAAGTGGTGCTTGGTAGATGAACTGTGTATTGAAATTGTCAAATTTGATGCTATTGTTTGCACTTGCGCCATCATATATCTTTCCATCTCCGCTTTGTACGCTGATGGTATATGCTTGTATGTTTTGTCCTATCTTATTGTTATATTTGTCTGTTGCAGTGATGACCAATGGTATCTCTCCTCCTTCCATCACGATATCTGTCGGTGATTGGAGTGTTATCGTCTTTATAGGTTCTGGAAGTATGTTTATCACTTGTTGTTTGATGATGCATGTGGTCGCTCCTTCTGGACACAATTCTATCTTGAGTGCTGTAGTCCCTGCTGTCTTTTTGTTTACGATGATATCAAATATGAATTCTTCCGTATTCGGATTGAAGAATTCTTTTGCCGGGTTTGTGCAGATATTGGCACCTGCATAGGTTTTTCCGTTTCTGCTGATGGCAAAACAGTTGTCTCCTGTTCATGATATCTTTACGTTCACCTCTCCTACGTTTTGTGTCATACTGATTTTGATCTGTGTATTTCCTGTTTCATCTATTCAGACAATTGTTTTATCTATATCTATCACTGCATTATTATTGTATCCTTGTAATGTCTCTTTTATGCTCTCTGGTGCTTGATTGATAACATCATCATTGTTGGGAGCACTTCGTTGCGAACCATATTCCTTTCGTTGATTTTGGGTGTTTTGTATACTGCTTCCTGCTTCTTGTACCGTAGTTGCAATTGATCCTATCGTTTTTACCGCACTTGTGACTACAGGACCAAGCGCATTCTTAAATGTCTGTTTGATATCGAGTGCCTTTTTTCACATTTCTTTGCTCCAGCATTTCATGGCTTTCATCCATGGTGATGTGAATGTGCTCATATCAAAGAGCAATGACGTGCCATCATTCTCCACTCATTCGCAGCTATCCACTGCAGCTTGAAGCTGATCAGAACTTGCGTCTGACAGTACAAATGCGTTTGCTGGCGTACTTATCTTACCTGCTGATCTTTCTTGTGCGCCTTGGATCTGCTGGATAAATGCAGGTACCGGTTTGGATGCTACATAATCTTCACCATCAGAATTTATATATCCTACTTCATATCCTGTGTTATTATATACCGGCGTGATGAATTTACCTTGATCATTTCCTTCTGTCAGATAGGTATTCACTACATCGCTTATCTTTTGGTTTACATCGAAACTGGATTTGATCTCTGCCATATCATCAGCAACCGTACTTTGCTGCAGTCTTTCCGGCCAAGCGATATTCTGGTAATATAATAATTTTGCTACCATATCTAGTTTGTCATCGGAAGTAGCAGCAGGACTGTTTCCATAGATTGCCTTTTTTCCATATTCAGGAGCGTTTTCTAGGGTATCGAGATATTCTACAAGCTGAGTGATGAAATAATTTCCAGGGAGTGGATTGTAATTGCGGGTATTTGGATTTGCAAGAGGGTCTAGTTGTCCCAATAAGTTAAATTGCGCACTGAGTGGTTGGTACCATGCGTCTTTCTTGTTTTTTTGCCCTTCAAGGAGAATATTATATTCGTTTGTTTTGTCTGTCAGATATTTTTTGATCGCTTCTCTGATCTGTATCGGTGTCTTCAAAATCAGCTTATTGCCTGACTCTGTATATATCTTCACTTCATAGAGATTTGGATAGTCCAATCTTACGGGATCTCAACCTATACCTTGAAAAGTGATATTTCTGATATTATCGATCGGCCTATCTTGGGTTGTCAGATTCATCCCTTTATTCTTCTCTTTTTTATTCGGGTCGGTAGCAACATCAAAGGTATTCATCGTATTTTTTGTCTGTGTGATCTGTCCGAAAATAATAGCAGGAGTGAATGATGCATTGATATCCACAAATGGTTTTACGGTTCCGTTATCTCATTGATATTGTGCTATCTCATCGAGTCTATAATTGATACCTGTGTTGTTGAGATTATCAGTAAGATCTGTCTGTAATGTGCTGATGATATTGCTCAGTACATCACATACCGCTTTATAATTGTTTGCATCGCATCCGTTTCCTAATTGTAATAAGCTTATAGCTAGTTTTTGTGCTTGGAGCAATCAAATCGTCGCTATGTTGTTGTTGAAATTTCCGATAGTATTGTAGATGCCTCGTGCATTGGTAAATGTCGATTTGAGTGTGTTTACGTTGTTTGTAATAGTATCAAGATTTTGCGTGATATTTGTTTTCCATCAAGTAAGTATCTCTACTTTCTGTTTTTTGAAATTTTCTGATTGTATGATGCCCGCAAATGATGTTGATACGTTATTGATGCTCAGGCTGTTCATATAATTGAGCAATCCGTCTAATCCTTCGTTGGTTTGGATGATCCTATTCTTTATCTCCAATCATTTTGCTAGATTCAAATTATTGCCGCTTCGTGTGTCTGCCAACTGTGCCACTTGTGTAGCACTATATCCTCAAAGTGAAAGAGGATTGAATGTTACAATCTGTTGTATCCCGTTGTTGGAGCTCGCGATCATTGTCTTGAGCTGCAAGAGATTGGAAATGACTCAAGTCATATCTGTATTATCTGCACCGCTAAACTCAATATTTTTTTTGAGGATATCTGATTTTGTCTGTGAAAGCTCTTTCATCACTGCGGTATAAAATACCTCTAAGTCTGACGAATCTTTGAATTTGTAAAAATCCGTATCAGATATCTGATTTCGTGTCGGTGCTGTATTCGCTACTCTAGAATCGATGGTCTTATATTTATATATTGTTCCATTTCCTCCACATGCACCTGGATTGAGTGTATACAATACCGCTTTTCCTGCACTTACGATGCGATTGGGCTGGGTATTGAACAGCGTGAAGAAATTGGTCTGTGCATATGTCTTGGGAGCGATATTGCTTCGTGAAGGACTTTCAAGATTTCCTCCTGGAAGCTGGTTGGTAAATACGAGATTGCTTCCATTGCTGAGAGGATTTGCAATAAGCGATGATATATCATTATTACCATACTGGGAATCTCACACACCAAACTTTTTTTGGATCATGTTGGTATAGGTCATCGCACCTTGATATGTGTTTGCATCTGGTTTATCTAGCATCACTTTTTTGGATCCCGCTATGTTATAGATAGGGAGTACTGCATTTTTGTAATTATAATTGACTAATTTCTGAGTGGTCGAATCCATATTTAGAGGAGATGCTCATCATCGATTTCTCGCTGCAAATTGACTCATCGTCTCACATCATCATTGTTTTGATGTATCGTTGGTATAACATTTGTTCTGATCTGCATCATCATTGACTGATCGAGCTCTCGGCTGCATACAGATTCATTCTAGTCCCAATATTTTTTTTAATCCTAAGAAATAATTGGTACATTTGAGCTGTCGAAGTTTTTGATCATTGACCTTATATTGTGCATATCTCTCTAATTCTTCTTTGGTGGTGTTGAAGTCATATCCTCTATTTGCCTCTATTTGAGTTGAAAATATCTTGTACGATCCTCCTATAGATTGTCCTGTATCGCTGATGTTCTGACCGGAGATAGATGTCAGATTCTGAAATGTCCCTCTGTATATGCTTGTCTGTTGTGCGCTTGTCACGAGGTCTGCATTTGTTCAGAAAAAATAATTTTCATAATAATTATAGGTCTTTCGTGTACATATCCTTTTTGGTTTGAGTCCGATGCTTCGTCTCGTCTGGCCTTCAAAATCCAATTCACTTGTAGATACGGGTATCGTCATATAATATTTCTCTTGCTCTATCTGGGTATTCAATCCTTTTTCCAGATAATCATTTATTTGAATGAGCAGAGGTTGTATATTGTTGTCTGCATCACCGAGAAGCCGATTATCTTTTTGTGCGATCTTGCTGGTAAGCGAACCGTAGTCGGTGAATGTCTCGCCTTCTGTAGTCTTGTATCGTCTTGCAAGTCCGTTGATATTATCTTTTATCTTTGATAAGAATTGGGAGCTCACGAGTCCATCGTATCCTTTGAACATCTCTGAGGTCGCTTTTTTGAGCGTAAGCGTAGGCATGCTTGAACTTACATCTTGTGATAATGCTGCGGCTTCGCTATTTCTTGATGCCATATCAGCTGCGTATGCTTTGAGGTCTGGATCTGTCACATTCTGCATATCATTGTTGAGGTCGTTTCCTACGGCAAGTGCGCTATCATTATGCTCTTCCTTCAGGATATTGAGAAGAAGATTGTTGAATCTGTGATATCCTATATCTTCTGCAAATGAGAGATTATTGATATAATACTTCGTATTTTCTGGGATGAAATATTTTTTGAGTCCAATGAAATCTTCGTACCGGATAGCTTTTTCGATGAATTTGATCGGGTCTGCTTTGTATGCTTTCACTTTGCTGAAAAAATCATTGTATTTTTGATCCGTATCAAATTTTATGATTCCATGCCACAATTCTGCTTGTCCATTGGGATTATTGTTATATACGAAAAATTTCTTGGTGCTATCGTAGATGAATTCCTGTTTTTCAAAATCCACATACGGAAAGATACTTGGATAGATGAATCCATTGTTTTGCACTACCGGTAACGGTACATCACCGATGAGTATCGTCCCTATAAGTTTTGAGCTTTGATCTTTGAGTCCTTCAAAGTACATATTTTCCAGTATCTTTGAAATCTCAAATGCTTTGATTGTCTTGGTATCAATAGGCAACACTACTGCCTTACTATTAGCGATTTTTGCTTGGAGATATTGCGTAGTATATCGTTCAAGATTATTTTTGATATTTTGATAGATATCCTTGTCTACAAAAACTGCTACAATGTTCGTCGTACTAGGGTTTTCTGCTGCGTAGACTTTTTTTCGATCAACAAAAATACTATTTTGTAAAAAAAATGATAAAATATAGAGGATAATGAATGTTCGTATGAATGTTTTCTTTGATAGATTCATATGGTGAGAAGCCGATTTCTAAATGTGTGTTTGATTGACGTCTGATTATCACATAGGAATTCCAAAGAATTCCTATTCCGCTAAAGCGGGATAAAAACGACGTGAAAATTTTTTAGGAATTTTCTGCGTCTTATTTTATATTTAAATGGGAGTGAAAATAAACAAAAATAGCTCGTTTTCCTGTTTCCAAATTGGGTTTTTGTGATACAATAGTGCTCGCTTCCAGCTCGCGACAAAAACTCACTTCGTTCGTGATAAATGGTCCGATATATCGGACCGATAAAAGCTCGTCTACGACTCGCGATGAAAAATTGATAAAATAAAAAAAAACTCGAGGACGGAAACGCCTCGAGGGAATAATTTTTTCTTACATTGTAACTAGAATTTTTCTTCTTCTTTCATAGAGATATCCATAGAAGATACCCATATCAAGCAGAGCAAGAGCCATTATTAGCAATAGCCAGTCATCACTAACTATACCGATACCCATAGACCAGCCGATACCTAAACCTACAAATCCAAATATACGATCAGTACTCACTATCAGCATCCATGCAAATAAGATTACAGTACCCATAACAAGAGGCATAGCATAACCAAATTCGCTTGGTAGGGCATGCATATCAGATATGATAATGTTACACATAAGCATACCGATAAGCGTCCCTGCAAAAATGCCCTCTACAAGAAAAGCAAATGCGAAGGTATCTTGCGGTGCAGCAGTATCAATTTTCTTAAAAATTTTTGTTATCGTATTGTTTCTCATCAAATGAAATCCTGAGATGAACAATAGTATACCTATCGCTATTGTTATCCATAGGAGCTGACCTGTCAAAAAAGTTGTTGTAGTTTCCATGATTTCTTGTTTTTGTTTGTGTATCTGTTTTTTGTATGTATTTCACATCTAAAGTCAATTTTTTTTCTCTTTATGTGTGTATCGAGTCTATCCGTTATTTGTGGCTTATCCATTGATAACCATCACTCCGTCATCAGGTTCCAATTGAAGGATTTTATAATTGATTTGCTTTTTTTGAAGATATCCGTATAATGATTGTATCTTGTTATGAAATTTAATCACATCGTCTATGACGATAACCGTATGCGGTGAACTTATTTTCTCTATGATTTCCATATATTCACCATACTGCGTTTTCTGTCCGTCGATAAATATGAAGTCCACAGGCCCTTTGGCTTGTTCTGTCTGCACCAATTTTTTGATAGGAGCATAACGGATGTCATATGGATAGCTGATGACATTGTAACAATGAGCTTCTTTGTTGTTTTGTAACCCTTGCA
>AMFJ01025532.1_pt1 | contig 16826 bp, 17 predicted proteins | sample 427208 | NCBI WGS metagenome assembly AMFJ01 (sample SAMN02954298, study PRJNA114691) | groundwater metagenome | biome: aquatic; feature: subsurface aquifer; material: sediment; isolation source: subsurface aquifer sediment | place: USA: Rifle, CO | collected 2008-08
TCGAACCAGTGACCTCTGCAATGTGAATGCAGCGCTCTAACCAGCTGAGCTACGCGACCAAACTACACCCACAATTATACCAGCCACGGCCGTCTAAGCTGTGAGGTAAGATGGTTTATGTCAGAGAAAAGCATTTACTATATTGCCGGCTTTATCGGCACCACGATCGGTACTTATATACCCACTCTTTGGGGAGCCGGATTTTTCTCATTTTCCTCGGTTTTCTTCGGCGGCGTCGGCGGCGTCTTGGGGATCTTTATTGTCTACAAACTCCAGACCCGCTAAAAACACTCCCTTTCAGGCCTTGCCTTTTTCACTTTCACCTCGAGGTTCGTCTGATGACTATAATTTCCGCCAAAGACCTTAATTGAGACCTTCGGGAGTTATTCTTACAGGTTTTCAGTATAAGATTAATTCCGGTAAAATATGTGAGCGAATTAGTAATGAAATGGAAGTGAGAGTATATAATTCAGGTTGATGAATACTGAAGAGTTAGAGGGAATTCTTGAAGGTGGTGGAGAGACACAAAGGGTTGATTTTAAAGCGTCAGTTCCGTGGAGCATCGAGCACTTTATTAAGGATATTTTAGCAATGAGTAATGTGGAGGGTGGCGGGATGTTGGTGATAGGAGTGGATGAAGCAGAGGGTTCTTTTTCTAGGTCGGGTATAAAAAGTGAAGACAATACTACTTATGAAATTGACAAAATTCGCGATCAAGTATCTGATTACGCTGACCCGCATGTGGGAATACAGCTTTATCATGTCAATGATAATAATGAAACACCATACTTGGTTTTAAAAGTAAATCCGTTTGACCAAATTCCAGTGATATGTAAAAAGCAGCACTATGATGTTAATAATGGGAAAATGTATTATCGGGCAAATTCAGGCCGGCCAGCTAGTCGTGAAGTATGTAACTCATCAGAGTTAAGAGACATCCTAGATAGAGCTACGGTAAAGCTTATGCAACGATATCAAGGATTAGGACTAAATGTTGGGAGTGAAATTCAGAAGGTTTTTGAGGCAGAAAGGGGGGAATTGTGAAAGATAAATTGCTGAAAGAAATAAGGTCAAGAGGATATTGGAGAATATTATTTGAACCTCTAGAACTACAAAACATTGACTCCCCCATTAAATGTAAGCAGCTCGTTAAGGAAAGCTCTGTTCATTTAAGGGGTTGGCCCTTTCCTCACTGCTCTGATTACTCCAAAGAAGGTGAATTTGATGTTTGTGTGGGAGATTCTTTTGCTGAAGGATGGACTTCGGTTGATAAATATAGAGAACTTTGGAGACTATTTCAGAGCGGTCAGTTTATTAACAATCAGGGGTTAAGGGAGGATTGGTCTGAAGGGGTGGTAATTAAAAACATGTGGAGAACCGGAGATGTAGAGTTGAAGCCAATGGAAAAACTTGGATTAGTATCTACAGTTTTCTTGATTACAGAAATATATCAGTTTTTGTCTAGACTGTGCCAGAAGGGGTTATATAACGGTGGGGTTAAAGTCAGTATTTCTTTAAACAATACTAATAATCGTGAACTTTTCATTGAACAAATGGATAGAGTCCCTTTTTCTTCACCAAAGAAAACCTTAGGCGACCCAATCACCTTTGAAAAAATCTATTTTCCTGATGAGATATTGTCAAAACCCAATGAGTTGGCTTTGATAACTATTGTCCACTTCTTTCAGAGATTTGATTGGGAAAATCCTAATGTTGAGGTAATTAAAAAAGACCAGGAGAGGCTGATAAAGGGGTTGTAATAATCAGGTTTGGGTTAAATAGTCTTTTTAATAGCCATTTCTAAAGGCCTTAAACCTTTCAAGACAACTCTATTGATTGCTAGTAACGATCTAACAATTGGTTGCTCGACCTCTTTAAGAATTTTTTCCTTTTCTTCTTTTGGAGAACTATGGTGTACCACTCCACCAATATGGCACAAGTAATCAATAAGATCATGTACTGTATAGATCCTATTTTCCTTCATCATTACTTTTCTATTTAAAAAAGCAGTTTTATCTACTTCTAACGGGATAGGACAATGGGATGTTTCTGGATCAAAGCCATCCTGAATAGTCCAAAAAAATAGTCCCGGAACTATTATTGGTTCCTTGTTGTTTACTGTAAACTTTAACCCCAACTTATAGTTTCTATTTACTAGGTCAACTAGTGCTCCTCCATCTAAAAATAGTTTTCGCAGTAGCGCAGCTGTCATGAAAATTTTGTAATAATCATCAGATTGCGATTTTTCCTTAATATCATCCAAGGTGAGTAAAAATAGATCGTTTATTTTCATATGGCAATTATATATAAATTATGATTACTCAAGAAACCTACGAGGATTATCCTTGCAGGTAACCCTCGTTGGTATCAGGCTTCTACTGTATTTTCTTATTTTCTTGTTTATCGAAATCGAGTTCTATCTTCTGCGACTCCTCAAGAAGTTCAGGAAAAAACTCTCCGGCCTCATGTCCCCAGAACTCAATTTCTTCCTTACTTAGTTTGTTATTTACTATATCGGAGGGTTCAAAAACAAATTTTTCTTTCACATTTCTCACCTCCTTTCTCCAAAAATTGCCCAAAAAAAATGGCCCTATGGCCATTGGCTTTAATCTGAATTTTTCTTTGGAATCTTTTTCTCATCCAAAAAACCAGTCTATATTACCAATCCACCCTTGTCAAATCACCCATTATCATCCAATCAAACACTTCGCCGTGTGGGATGATTTTCGAACTAAATTTCGACAACTTCCCCTATATAATCTTGTTCGTTTACTGGTTCTCCGCCAATTGCCTTTAGAAGTGTATTTGCAGAATCCACCCCCTCCTTGCCTGATAAATACGGAAGTGAAACAATAATGGTTCGATTTTTCTTATAGAAATCTTTTCCAAAGGTTGAATCTAAAAGAGAAATAAGCTGGTCTTCATTTTTTGTGAAATATATCTCTTCAAGGTCATCATCTGGTAATTTATCAAATAATTGAGACATCACATTCATCAAAAATGGATAACCAACATTAGTGTCTTTATTGAAGTTTTCCTTAATAATCGATCTAGAATAATATTCCGTTAGCGCTTCTTCAAAAGATAGCGTTAGATATCTTTCGTTAGATATATGACTTGAATAATGAATGTATTCATGAGAAAGGGTCACCAAGAAGGACATGATTGATTTAGTGTTTGTCCAATCAAAAGCAATGTCAATATTCTTTTCATCATAAAAAACCCCTAATTCCAAAGGAGTGGACATTTTTTGGCTTTCGACCATAGCCCTCCATCCTGTTATTGATTTCAGCAGTTGTCTATTTTCTACTAATTGTGATTGGTCATATGCCAATGAGTTTTCCCAGTCAGCTATATTTGTTCGCCATTTCGCAATCAAATCATCCCAACTATTACTTCTTTCGCGGCATGTTTCTTCAGAATATAATTTGATAAATGAATTCGAGTAGTAGCTGTAAAAACCCGCAGTAATACATTGGTTATAAGTAGATTCCTTAGAATTGATCGAATCGGATAGTCCGTTTTTGTTAGCAGTAATCTTTGATTTATCTAAAGCGATATTTGCCAAATTTTGACTAATATATGACTCCATCACATCTATCAAATAATCAATAGCATTTAGTTGCTCATTGACCTGGTCGTCACGAACTTTTATATAATCCTGCCTTCCAAGAACCCTTAATTCAGGAAAGAATTTTATAAATCTAGGATCAAAATGTTTTTTTACAAGCGAATAACCGAGATAAGGTGCAATCTTTTCCAGCTCCTCTCTCTTAAGTTCAAAGAAAACCAGATCGTCACCCACCATTATTAACCCTTGATCTATTGCCATCGGTTTAATTGGATTAAACTTAGCCACAAAAGGCGTTAAAACTTCGATATAAAATGCCGAGAGTTTTTTGTTCTGAAGTCGGGAGGCCACTACCGCTCCCAATTTCTCTTTACTCGTTTCAATAATTCCTGGAACGATTTTGGATGTATCTAGTTTCTTAACTATCGCATCAATGTCATATGTCACGACAAGAGCTTCAGGATTTTTATTAAGTTTGTTGGAAAAATTAATGGTTGCCGCTAAATTAAAGATACTAATAATAAACAAGGCAAAATAGGCAGAAAAAATAATTATTAAGAAACCACTGAACGTTGATTTTATAAAAGATAAATACTTGAAATGTTTATTGTGAATTCGAATCTGAAAAAGAAAAAATATTATGGGGATTAACATTAATATTGTTAATCCAACAATATCAATTAAATTTCCAATCATGACTCCATGGAAAAAAGACATGGGATATACCAAGAATATAGTGAGATCTGACGAGACAGCGGGAAGTAAAAAGATAATAACATAAGAGAAAAAAAACAAAGCTAAAACCATCTGAAAAATATATATTGACTTGATGTTATTGAGGAAAGAAAACCGGCGAAATAAAAAAATATTCTGAGCTATAAGTTTATTCAGGCCCTTATTTGGAGAGAATTTATTTAATGATTTTTGTGCTTTTCCACAATACTGACAAAATGCGCTATTTCCTATTTTTTTGCCACAACGGCTACAATACATAATAGTATTGTAACCCAAGGGTTTGGAAAATAGCATAGGTCTATGTTCACCACCAAGGTCGATTTTCGAACCCGAAGAATTAGGGAGTGCGATGAGGTCGTCAACGCGAGGGACAGAGCTAGGGCGAAGAAATAAACAAGGGTAATCAAAATAGATGGAAAGAAGACTACGCGTACCCCCGTTAGGAGTATAATTCGTGCCAAATGAAATATGCCCTCACATCAATTCTTATCCTGCTAATCAGCGTAACTCCAGCCGTCGCTCGTTCAGGCTGTTGTAGCCACCATGGCGGTGTCTGTGGTTGCGGGTGTTGTGATGGAACTTCGTTAAGTTCTACTTGCGCTCCTTATTACCCATCGTGTGGAGGGAGCCATGAGGCACCTATTGTTACCGCCGCACCCACCAGAGTCTATACGCCTGCTCCCACCCGTATCTATACTCCTGCACCAACCAAGACACCAACTCCTACCAAAATAATTACCCCCACAGAAGAGGAAGCCGAAGCGCCTACCCCCTCATCTCGCATGTTAGTTAAACCAACCACCCCGGCTCCTACAAAAGGCATTACGGAAACCTCAGGAAGTGATGGAGGTGGAGGACTACTGACACTATTGGCCTTAGGTGGTGGTGTTTGGTACTGGAAATCGAGAAGTAAGAAAACTCCTAAGGAGTAACAAAAAACCCTCAATCATCCTGCCTGGACTAAAAGGGTTTCTTGTTTATTTAGTTTACCTTTTATTGTCTGTTTCCACAAACTCCTGAGTTGTTTAGCCCTGTCTGGTAACCATTAGCACCACCGGCCATGTTGTTGTCTTTACCTAACCAACCAAACGTTCCTGAACCAGCACCAGTTCCACATTGTGCACCGACCTCACCAGCTTGTTGTCGTCCAAGATTGTTTAAATACCTGTCTAATCCTGGAATATTGTTTGCCTCAGCGAACGCTGGAATAGCTGACGCACCTAGCATAACTGCAGAAGCGGAAACACTCACCAAAATTTTCTTTACGTTCATATTTAATCTAACTAATAATAAAATTACTTTACTCTCTTAGAAGAAAAAATACCACAAATAATAGAACACTCGTGTTTACCATAGTACAATAGCAAGGAAAATATGAACAATAAGATTGCATTCTTTCACAACCTCCCGGGTGGAGGAGGAATAAGGATGTTTGAAAATATTATTGAAAGATATAAGGATACGCACGACATCGAACTGTTTGTAGTGGGAGAGAGCAACCCAGGAAAAATTTCTGGAATCAAGATAAAGTACTTAAAAGTTAAACCCTGGAAAGGGTTTATTTTGAGAAACATGTGGATATTATTTGTATTACCTACAATCCACAAGAATCTTGCCTCGGAAATAAACGGAAACTTCAAAAAAATAGTCCTTACCCATGATTATTTTACAAAGTCACCGTATTTACTTCGGTATCTCAAAATAAAGAGTATCTATCTGTGTCAAGAACCACAGAGGGAGTTTTATGAACCCGCATCAATACACGCACCAAATCAGAAAGATAGACTGGCGAACATATTAAGATTTCCAATTCATCTTATAGACGAAGCTAATGTCAGAAAGGCAAATAAAATCATTTGTAATTCTAAATATTCAAAGTCCGTACTAAAAATAGTCTACGATAGAAACTGCGACATAATATTTCCGGGCGTGAACGTGGATTTTTTTAAACCTGGAATAAATAAGAAAGAAAAAAAGATATTGTGCGTTGGAGGAATTAATCCTGTAAAGGATCAACTATTCCTCATTAATTCTCTACGCCCGATATTACCTGAATACAAGCTGATTCTTGTGGGGGGAGGAAAAGACGAATACATAAAAAAAATAAAAAAGATTGGCGGTAGAGGCGTGGTAATACTGAATAGCATTTCTGACTCAAAATTAAGATCACTATACAGAAAAGCAATGGTTACATGTATTTCTGCACACACAGAACCATTTGGGTTATCATCTATTGAGTCTCAGGCATGTGGAACCCCTGTCGTATCGGTAAAGGAAGGAGGGCCAGCCGAATCAATAATTGATGGAAAAACTGGATTCTTGTCGAATAGAAATACAAGTGAATTTTTTAACAATGTGAGTAAAGCGATAAAGAATCATAATAGAATGGGTATAGATGCAAGAAAAAATGTTATTAATAAATGGACTTGGGACAGAACGCTAAACTCTTTTGATAGATATTTAAAATGAAAATATTTATAGTCAGGGGAGCATTTTTGAACCCGTTTGAGATGCAAAACTATTCTCCACTTAAGGAGAAGTTTGATATCAAGGCGGTTTCTTCCTATCATCCGATTTCTGACAAAATTGATCTGCCTCTCATCAAACTCAGTTCACCGACGGATCTGCCGAATTTTCCGTTCAAATTTCCCGTCCTAAACCGTTTATTCACCGACGCCCACGTGCTCTTCGGTTTGGAGAAAGTGATCAAGGGCGCCGATATCGTTCATGTGGCTGAGACCTATTATGGGTACACCCACCAAGCGGTCATGGCCAAGAGGAGGGGGTTGATAAAAAAAATAGTCACTACCGTTTGGGAAAATATTCCTCACAACAACGAAGGTATTACCGGCCGGAAACATTTTAAGAAACTGGCCCGCGAAAATATCGACCACTTCATCGCGGTTACCGAATCGGCCAAGAGAGCACTGATAAAGGAAGGTGTGGCGGAAGAAAAGATCTCCGTGATTGGTATCGGAGTGGATTTAAAAAAATTTAGACCCGGCGAAAAAAAGACCAAACGTGACCTGAATATTCTATGTATCGCCCGCCTGGTTCCTGAAAAAGGTATCGAAGATCTACTTAAGGCTTTTCATGAAATAGCCAAGAAAAACAATAATGTTCACCTTACATTCATTGGTAAAGGACTTCTCAAGAGCGATTTAAAGGGTTTTAAAAACATTTCGGTAAAAGAAGTCCCGTATGAAAGAATAGCCCGCGAGTATAGCAAAGCGGATATTTTTTGCCTACCCAGCCGCAGTACCAAAACCTGGGCGGAGCAGTACGGCATGGTGCTGGTGGAAGCAATGTCCTGTGGGCTTCCGGTGGTCACCACCGACACTGGAGCAATTGCCGAGGTGTGTGGAAACGCGGCCTTATACGCCAAACAGCAAGACCCCGAAAGTCTTAAAACTAACTTGGAAAAACTCCTAAACAATACCGAGTTGAGGCAAAACATGGGGAAATTTTCCCGCAAAAGAGCAATAGAAAATTTTGACCGGGAAAAGATCGCCAAGCGAATAGGGGAGATATACCTGAAACTAGGCCGGCGATAATCGCGGGGTGATTTTATCCTTCAGGAAATGATAAAAATGTCGGGGGATATTGATTGGGTGTTTTAGAAAGTCGATATAATAACGCTTTTTTTGCTCCGCCTTGAACATCTTAATCAATTCAAACAGCTCTCCCCTACTCAAAGTTTCCGACAGGATGATCGCTTCTTCATGATTTTCCAAAAACTCGACATTTAGCGTGGACCAATCCATATTTTCGTCCACCATTCCCCTCTCCTTGGCGTATTCCCAAATGGGAGTCCCCGGTAATGGGGTGAGAACATAGACCCCAAAACCTCGGAGCTTGCTATCCTTGATGAACTTAAAAGTTTGCATGATCTCCTCTCTAGTCTCGTCCGGAGACCCAATGATAAAAGAGGCGCTTGGTTCGATCCCGTATTTTTTGAAAAGGCGGATCGCTCTCATGTGGTCTTTGATATCGATGGTGGCGCCTTTTAAATAGTTGAGAATTCTCGGGGTGCCGGACTCCAGACCCATAGAAACACCCTTAACATTCAGTTTTTTTAAAAGTTTCACCATGCTTTCATCAATTAAATTGGATCTGACGGCACAGCTGAAAGATAGTTTCCCAAGCAAGCCCTCATTTTTAAGAAGTCGGACTATCTCCTTGATCCTCGGCTTGCTGACGATAAAAAGATCGTCCCAAAAGTCGATCTCCCTGACCCCGAAAGTTTCATACAGATATTTAATTTCTTTTACGACATAACCGGCCGAGAAAAATCTGGTACTCTGCCAAAAACGCGACGAGGCGCAAAAAACACAGCGGTAAGGACAACCCCTGGATGAAAACACATGGGTACACTTTTCGATCCTCATGAGATCTCTAGCCGGATTGGGGATGGAATCCATGGGGACGATCGGTGCTCTTTTTTCCGTCAGAATAATTTTTTTACCGGACCAAAAGGCTAAGCCTTTTAGCCCTATCAAGTCCTTCTTTACAAACTCCTTCTTCTTGAGGAACAAAGTAAACAGATCCCGTATCGCCATCTCGCCTTCACCGATAACAGCGACATCCATATCGCGGGTCATCGTCGTCGGAAGGACCGTGATGTGAGTGCCACCGATCAAAACCGGAATGTTTCTCTTTTTCGCGAGCTTCGCATACTTCATGGCATAGTTGTAGTTTTGCGAAACACAGGTGATCCCTACAATATCCGGCCGATAACTTTTTAGGGTTTTGGCAATCTCTCGATCAGTGATCTTAAAATCGATCAGATCGTTGCCGAACTCAGCCCTCAGGGAGCTGACCAAATACCCAAGACTCAGAGGAGGCAAAGAGGTCTGCAGTGGTTGGGAGATATCGATGGCGTTTATCAACAGGAACTTGATCTTCATATTCAAACTCCAATTTTACATCAAGGCGAAGGCTAACTGGGTTATAATGAATTACTCCTACCGGAGCTCATTCAATATGTCCATCAAAAGAACTTTAATCAAAAATACCGGATTTAACCTTGCCGGATATTTCTATCTCCTGATCGCCAGTTTCTTTTCAATATCTATACTTCTGAACAATCTCGGTCGTGATGTACTTGGAGTTTATATCTTCCTCATGTCTTTTATCTCACTCGCCGCCGTCTTTGATTTTGGTATCAGCAACGCGGTGGTCAGAAAACTTTCCTTACCGCACATCACCAGGGAAGAAAAGGTCAAAACCTGGAAAACTTCCTTTGCCATATTTATCTTCCTGGCCCTCATCCTCTTTTGCGTCATCCTGGGGTTGTTGGTTTTTTTGACACGGACCATGCCTATTTTTTCCCATATCGATCACACGACTATCAATGCGACCATCTTGATACTGTCCTTCATAGTCTTCATTAATCATCTCAATACTCACTTTCTAACTCTGCCCCAAGCCGAACAAAGATTTGATATTTTTAATTCGAAGACACTTCTCGTGGGTACGGCCAACACCGTCATCTCTGCGGTTATTTCGGGCATTTATCCCTCCATATCTATCATCTTCTTCGTCCAGTTAATTTTTCATCTGCTCACCTTCTGTTTCATGATTGCCTATTCTTCAAAGATTTTCCCGGGAAGGGACTTCGGACCCGGTTACGACAGTGGTGCCGGCAGAGAACTGTTTTCTTTTGGGCTCAGGAACTTCATTGCTACTCTCTCGGGTCAAGTAGAGAATCAATTTAGCAATTTCATTCTCGGAGCAATGATTTCTGCCAGAGCAGTTACCTCCTTCAGCATTCCTCAGAGTATTGTAGCCAAAGGTGCCGGTGTCGTTTCTCAGTTTGCCCAAGCCTTTTTTCCTTTAAGTACTTCTCTTTTGGAAAAAGATCGCATTCAAAAATTAAAAAAACTGGTGCTGGGTGTCGAAGTCCTCACCCTTTCCGGCGGTGTTTTGGCGGTTTTCCTTTCCTTCACCATTGGTCAGCAATTTCTTCAATGGTGGTTAAAAGATGCCATCGTCGTTCAGATGGCCTTCCCCATCCTCAAAATTTTGAGTTTTTATTTCTTACTCGTTTCTCTTACTCCGGTGCCGACAGTTTTACTTCAAGGTCTAAACAAACCTCAAATCCCGTCTTTCTTTGGCGCTTTAACCGTAACCTTGGAAATAATTTTCTCGCTATTATTGATCCCGATGGGAGCGATTGGCGTCGCCTATGCCTTTTTGGCCAGTGTGTCGATCACCGTTCCCTTGATCCTTATCGTCACTTGGAAACAACTGGAAAAGGAAATCCGCAAACTCACCGTTTCCGAAGTATCCATTTCCCGGCCGGACGTGCCTCAGCTATAAACTGGAAAGAAAATAGAGTGGGAACCTTGTTTACCAAATAATATTGCCAAGAAGCGGGCAGACGATCCGTAATCTTATACAAGAAAGGAACTTTACACATACCGTTCGTCGGTAGTACCTTGGTTACCTTATATCCATTTTTCTTCAATAGATCCACGATGCTATTTTTGGTATAGAAATGAACGTGTGTCTTGTCCATGATACCGGTGGAAGTATAGGTAAACTCACCTTTGAATAGCATCCACCTAACCGAAGCATGGGCAATATTGGGAACCGAGATTAGGATCCTACCGTTATTCTTAAGATGTGGCTTTATTGCCTTAAGAATATTTTCCGGGTGTTGTAGATGCTCGATCACATCCAGCAAAAGAATATAATCAAAATGCTTTTTAGGGAACGGCAATCTAGTCACTTTATCGGCGTCGATGAGCGCCACTTTTTTACAAAATTTTGCGGCCTTCTTCAATGCCTCCACATCGGCGTCTACCCCCCAGGTTTCACAATTTTTCTTGGCTAACTCCCGGGCAAAGTATCCTGTCGCGCAACCAACGTCCAACACCTTTGATCCCGCCTCTACCAGACCCAAAGCCAGCTGATGGGATTCAAATTGATTGTGGTTAAACTCGTCGTAGTGGTATTTCATGAAAAGAACTCGATCTCCTGTCTAAACCTGATCTCCGAGAAAGCCCGTTTGAAAAGTCTCCACATCTCCTGAAGGCGGTGGGAATATGGCTTGTGGACGGAGATTTTTGCCAGGTCTTTTTTGAGGGCTCTCCTGATCCTAAGCAGTAATTTTTCGTTTTTATTTTTCGTTCCGACAAGGATCACATGCTGGGGATTAAGTTTTACCTCATCGTCGAATGGTGGAGAAATGGCAACAACGAACTTACTGGTCAATTTTGGAAATAGTGTTAGCAGACCGAAGGGCGTAAAACGAAAATAATCCGCCGGATGTTTATGAATGGGAAAATTTTGCTGGCCGGAAACGATAACAATCCCATCGGTCTTAACAACCCTCTCCATTTCGGCGGCAACAAGCCAAGGTTTACCGGCGTGCTCAAATGTTTCCAGACAGAGAATAAGATCAAAAGACCGATCGGGAAAGGGCAACCTATCTCCGTTGGCGACGATATCGACCCCCGGACCAGCTTGCATATCCAAACCGACGAATTTTGATCCAACAAACAGTCTTCTCATGTCAGCCATCTCATTTTGATTTACCGCCTGCCTGGAACCAACCTCCAAAATTTTATCAGGCTTCTCAATTACGGAACAAACAATTTCAACTGCGGCTCGAAGTGGCTTGGTCATTGGGTTAGAATATAGCAGATGAGGGAAAAAATATCAGCCATCGTCCTAAACTATCGAAACCTAAAAGACACGGTCAATTGTCTCCAGGCGTTAAAAGCGTCCGACCGTGGTGAGGAGGTTAATTATTTCGTGGTCGATAACTCTCCCGAGAAACTGACCCCAAATCTTCTCAAAGAGATATTTCCCAAAGTTACCTACATTGCTTCGAAAAAAAATCTGGGATTTGCCGGAGGGAACAATCTGGCAATCAAAAAAGCCCTGAAAGATGGTAGCACCCACATACTGATCATTAACCCTGATGTAACCGTGGGTAAAACATTTTTCGGTCCGCTGATGAAACATTTTTCCGACAAGAAAGTTGGCTTGGTCGCACCGGTGATCTACCATACCCAAAAAGGGAGAAAGATCTATGGTTTGGAAGGGAGGGTGGACTGGTCAATTGCCAAGACGGAACACCGGAACCTGTCCACCCTGAAAAATACCGCCCCGATCACTTCGGAGTTTGTGACTTTTGCTTGTGTGTTGATCAGCCGGGAAACATTTCAAAAAGCCGGTCTTCTGGACGACGGATACTTTATGTATTTCGAGGACGTCGATTATTGTCTTACGGCGGGGAAAGCCGGTTTCCGGATCATCTTAGATCCTTCGGTCGTGATTTCCCACCGGACCTCCTCTTCGTTTAAAAGACCAACCCAAAAACTACTTATTAGTTTCCGGAGCCATCTTCGTTTCATTGGGAAATGGTTACCCCCTTACCGTCGTTTGCTTCCGTATCTATACGCCTTTTCAATCTATCCCTACCTCTATGTCCTCTGGACATATCACGGCCTAAAATATAAGAATGGATAAAAGAGCTCGTTACACCAAACTCGATGGGCTTCGAGGCTTGCTTTCTCTCATAGTCGCCCTGAACCACTCCTTTTTGGTCGTGGCGATCCCTGTATACGCTAATGTCTGGGGACAAAACTACTTGGTCTTCCACGATCTCCAGTCAAAAATTCAGCAGTTATTTATGCTCATCGGCAATGGCGGGGTAGCAGTCACCATGTTTTTCCTTCTTTCCGGCCTGGTTCTTGGCCAGTCCATGTCTCGTGTTGAGATGTCCGCTAAGGGCCTGATGGCTTTTTACGCGAAACGAATTCTGAGATTGTACCCCGTCTATTTTGTGGTGATCCTGATAACCGCCATATACATGAAAGCCGGTTTTGCATACCGGGTTTTTCCTCACGCCTCAACTTGGTACCTTTGGTGGATGAATTTTCAGATGACCCTTAAAGAATTTTTCTACAACGTTTTCTTTATTCATGTTTACCTTGGAGGAGTTACCTGGACCCTTAGGGTGATCCTGATCGCTTCATTTATCTTTCCGTTTTTCTACCTCATAACGAAAAGAACGAGGTGGTTTATGGATTTGGTCATTGCCACAGCTCTAATTCTGGGTAGTTTTACCATACTCAACATCGATGGTTTTCGTGATCTGCGGTATCTTTATATGTTTTTTCTTGGCTTAACTCTACCCAAATTTAAAAACCTCTTTTCCAATATTCCGCCCCGGTTGATCGCCTTTGGACTGCCGTTTGGAATTTTCTCTATATTGGCCATTCGTTACGCCACCGAGGAGTATTTCGGCGGGGCAGTTGAAAGTCTGATCTCTTGGCTATTTTTGGGAGTGATTGTATATAGTGAAAAATCCGGGATCTTTAATGTACTAAACAGCAGGATCCTCCAATTTTTTGGCAAGATTTCCTACAGCCTCTATCTTGTTCACTTTTCGATTCTTTACATCCTGGCTCGGATCATGTTTCAATATTTTTCCGGTTTACCCTACACCGATAACTACCTTCTCATCCATATTGTTCTGTTCATCTTATCTTTATCTATTGCTACCCTCGTCTCAATTTTTGTCCACCGCTATATCGAGCTTCCCTCGTCCTCGGCGGGGAATACCGTCAGTCGTAAAATATTAAATAAATGAAGATCTCAGCCGTTGTCTTATCCAAAAGGTGGGAGCCAAACCCGCTCTTGTTGGACTCTCTTTCCTTCGCGGATGAAATCATTATCGTGGTCGATTCCCATTCTTCACCACCCAAATCTACCCGTAAAAAAATCAAGCTGTTCTGTCGTGAACTGAAAAACGATTTTTCCGCCCAAAGAAACTTCGCTCTCCAAAAAGCCAAGTCGGACTGGGTACTTTTTGTCGATGACGACGAATATGTCGGAACCGAGCTGGCCCGTGAGATACAGGAGGCACCGGACGAAAGCAAAATATCCGGATACCTGATCCGTCGTCGTGACCTCGTTTTTCACCAACCGCTTCTTCACGGAGAAACCGGAAAAACTAAAATCTTAAGACTTGGCCGGCGCACCGCCGGAGAATTTGTCAGACCGGTTCATGAGCGCTGGACTATTTCGGGTAGGGTAGGGGAGCTCAGATCCCCGCTTTACCATATCAAAGACGACTTTGTGTCTCAGTTTATCTCCCGTATGGACCGCTACGCCGGCATAGACTCAAAAATTCTTACCCTCGAAGGAAAGCCGTTTTCTTGGTTCCGTTTACTGGTTTACCCTCCGGCCAAATTTAAATTAAATTATCTATTTAGAGCCGGTTTTCTGGACGGAACGGCCGGCTTATTTTTGGCCTATTTAATGTCCGTCCAATCATTAACCGCCCGCGTCTTTCAATGGGAAAACAAAAATTAATTCTCTACCTGGTCCTTTTTCCGATCGTGGCTCTGGCATTCCTTAATCTTCTCTTGGTTTTCACCCCGGAAATGGGTTTTGATGCCCTTTGGTATCACCTGACACTGCCCAAACTTTGGTTACTAAAGCATCGGTGGTACTTCCCCGGAGGTCTGCTCTATTACTCCGCCATGCCGCGTCTCGCAGAAACCATCTTCATCCCCCTGATCCAATTGTTTGGCACGGCCGGCCCCAAAATGGTTCAGTATTCTGCCGGCGTGGGCACCGGTATTTATATTTGGAAGATCCTTTCCAAATTCAAACTCTCCTCTGTTCTCAAAGGTGTCGGTGTCTCTCTTTTTTACTGTACCTGGCTCGTTGGCTGGCAGTCGGGGAGCGCTTATATCGACTTGATCAGAACTTTTTTGGAAGTAGGAGCTCTCTACTATCTTCTATCTGGTTCGTGGAAAAGGGGAGGGGTTTTTCTGGGTCTTGCTATCGGCACCAAGTGGTTTGCTTTGGGATCTTTAGCGATTTACGCCGCGATCTTTGGACCGCAGATCATTTTTCCGGCCTTATTGATTTCGTTACCTTGGTTTGTGATCGCTTTTTACTTCACCGGGAACCCGATCTATCCCATTTTTAGCGGGATCATGGAAAACTCTTTTGCCGGTTTGGGCGACTCACTGAAACATATTCTATTGGCACCTTATTACCTGACGAGACCCTTTGATGACTTTATTTCTCCTCTGGCCGGAGTCCTCCTCGTGATTTCCCTATTTTCCTTGAGATCAAAAGACAGACTTCTTCGCCGGATCGCTTTGGTGGGAATACTGGGCACTTTTCTCACCATGATCATCGATCCTCCCTCCAGCCGCTACTTCCTTCCTTACCTACCTGCCCTGGCCATCTCCTCGGTCGTTTTTCTCAACACACTCCGTTATTCGTGGATAAAGAAGGTCTTAATTGTTGCCGCCATACTGTCGGGTTTTTTTGTTCTGTCTCTAAGACTGATCGCCACCGCCAAATACCTTCCGGTTCTCACCGGTAAGATGGACTGCCTGACTTTCTTGATGATTTACTCGGACCGGTTACCCGGAACTTTCTTGGATACCGACGATTTTGTGGCCGGTCTCCCCGCAGGCAGTAAGATAATGGTGGACAAACTGCATAATTTATATTACTTCCCGAGAGATTTCGATCATACTTCTTGGGTACCCAATCTATCCGGCTATGATTATCTGGTTACGGTAGGGGAGAGCACCCAAAATGTTCGGGGAAAGCTCATCAATGAAAATGAATTAGGCATACAAGTATTCAAACTGGACAAATGAAATATTATTTATTAATTCTCAGCCTCTTTATCTGGCCCTTTGGCCAGCTTCTGGCTTTTTCGTTTCCCGGTTTTCCATTTACGGTTTATCTTCTGGATATCGTTCTCGGACTTCTGATGGCCTCATTGATCATCGACAAGAAGGCCGGAGAAAAGATCATCCGGGACCCGTTATTCAAACCGCTAATGATCTTTAATCTGGTGGCCACCCTTTCCTTGATATTCAATCTAAAGTCTCTTATAGATGGGGGATCCGGCTTTGCCTTGCTTTATCTTGCCCGGCTACTTATTTACCCCTCGGTCTACTTTGCCGGAAAACTCTATGGCGGGAAAAAAGTTCTGATACCCGCGATCGTGTCTTTCTCGATATTGTGTGTCCTGGGAATAGTGCAATATCTCATCTTTCCGGATATGCGCTATCTAAAACAAATTGGTTTTGACGATCATTATTTCCGCCTGATCGGCTCCTTGTACGACCCGAACTTTTCGGGTTCCCTATTGGCCGGAGCCTCTCTTATGTTTATTGCTCTGGGGAACTGGCTCGTCGCGCTTCCGTTGACGGTCTTGTTGGCCCTAACCTTCTCGCGGGCTTCATACCTTTGCTTTGCCTTGGGAATTGTCTATCTCTTGATCAAAAACAAAAAATATTGGTTGCTTGGTTTCCTTATCACCCTCATTGGAATAATTTTGATCATCCCCAAACCCTACGGTGAAGGCGTAAACCTTTTCCGCACCTTTTCCATTTACTCCCGGTTTGACAGTTGGCAGGCCGGACTCGACCTATTTTTTAAACGGCCTATCTTGGGGTGGGGTTACAACACCCTCCGGGATCTCACGGGTTCACGCTTTCAGATAGACAACAGCTATATTTTTGTG
>AMFJ01017109.1_pt1 | contig 16803 bp, 19 predicted proteins | sample 427208 | NCBI WGS metagenome assembly AMFJ01 (sample SAMN02954298, study PRJNA114691) | groundwater metagenome | biome: aquatic; feature: subsurface aquifer; material: sediment; isolation source: subsurface aquifer sediment | place: USA: Rifle, CO | collected 2008-08
AGGCACCCGATGCAAAACACTCATCTTGGACAACGCTATTCTCAGAGACACGACCGTTACCATAGGGACCGGTGCTTGAAACAACAAATGTGTAGGCTGGATAGTCATCCAAGTTTGTCATGACGATACAGTTTTGGGCGTATGATAATGGCGCAACAATATCGGCCCGAACTGGCTGTGCAATGACAACAGTTAATCCAACAACGAGGGTGAGTGCGATGCGATAGATGTGGGTGTTCATTTTTCGCATTATACCTGTAGTTTTCTGGATTCGTCCATCAAATAATCATACAAGTGAACCACCACTTCCAACGGGACACTGTAGTGCTGCGCCAACTGATTCATCCTTAAAAACAATTCGGTTTCGCGTTTACTATCCTGCACCGCTTGTCCGCTGTCCTGTTTCACTTTTCCAATCTGTTGCGCCAAGGTAAAACGTTCCCCGACTAATCGTACGATGGCCTCGTCAATGGCATCAATTTGAGCGCGGTATGTGGACAACGATTCACCGTGCCGTCCAATATCCTGATCAAGCTGCGTTATTTTTTTTATAAAATTCTGTCGGATCGGTTCAGCATACGGGTTCAATGTCTGCATGTCGTAGAATAATTCCCAGGTATCGTGCGTCACCTTCTCCATCATTTTCAATAAATTGGCGTAATCCGGTGTGGCAATATCTTGCGGCTCTAAGCCAGTGAGCGCCCGACCAATAAAATGCACTAAGGCTTGAGTTTTGGCCATCATCTGATCATGCTCTTCTGGCGAACATTCATAAACGGTCACCCCACGACTGGTGAATAAATCCTTTACCCGCCGATACGATTCATCATCAATTTTCAAACGACAAAGGACCACTTTGTGTCCTTGCCAAGATTCTTTAGCAGAATCTGGACCATACAACGGATGCGTACCGACAATATTTTTGGAAAACTGTTTTTGAAGGATCTGACAAGGCTTGGTTTTCACCGAACCGACATCCATAATGATAGCAGCATCTGGAATGAGCGGCTTCCATTGGGCAATGGCTTGCTCCAGATTTCGATTCGGTACCGCAAAAATCACCAGATCACATCCCGCTGGATTATCCATCATTACCGTGTTATCGGTCGATAAATGTTTCTGCAGGAAGGTACCAAACCGGCCAGCGCCTATGATGCCGATGTGCATACAAGAAAGTGAGTCTGGTTACGATCGTCATCTTGCACGTTTTCTGCGACAACACGTAAGCCATACAGTTGGGCGCACAATTTTGGTGCTAAGACAGCAGATGTAGAAGTTAATTTTCCGGCCGCGAGATCCTCCGCCGCTTTAGCGGTATCGCTATACTCTACTAATTGACAATCGGATAATTGCACATTCAGATACTTCTGACACTGCACTAAGGCTTGCTGGTGTGAAACGACTGTGCGAATTTCATCTTGGCGAACGGTTGGTAATGTTAAGAGACATTGTGACACAGGCATATCGAAACTGGATTCGACGGTGAAGAGATGTTTACCCATGGCTTGTAACGTCATTTCCACCAACCCACCGGTTGGATTATAGATGGGCAAGATGCCTAGATTGGCCTTGTCCTGTTCTAGAGCTTGAAATACACCTTCGCTATCCAGCACATATAGTAACCCAACATCTTTCACATCCTGTGCCGCAATGTACATCAATGCGGCCTGATGGGAAAAACTACCTTTATTGCCAGCAACCGCTATGATCATAGTGGATCGACTACCGGTGCATGATGACGTTGATCTTCAGGCGTAACAGCCCGATAAGATTGATACACCGGGTGTGCATCAACTTTAGCCATGAGGCTACGAAACTGTTGCATGGTATCCTGCAAACCAGTCATATATGCGGATAGTCGACCGCGGGCGGGATCATCTTCAGCAAATGTCGCGGTTTGATGTGTGTGCATAAACTCTACAGCCAGATTGGCGATGCGAGTTAATCTTTTCATGAAATCGAGACTACTGACCATCAAACGATGAAACTCTTTTAGCTCCGGACGAGTGGATTGATCTAATGCTGGTAAGGTCTGTTCTAAACGATTCACTTCATGATGTAATCGCTCCTGACAACGCTGTGCCTGAACCGTAGCTGATCGTCTTTGCGGAAGAATTTCCGGCAGATTCTCTTCCCACAATGATAGCGCTCCAATAATCGGTGTTAAGACATTACTAATTTGAAAATCACAACTATGTACTAATTCACGTTCAGCGTCTGACAACGGTATGATGATTCGATATTCGCGTTTACCACGCGCCTCGCATGTACCCATTTCACTCATATACGTGCCACCCTATTACGTAAATAGTGATCAGTCAAGACAAGGTAAACCATCGCTTCACAAATTGGGACGGCTCGCGGTAACAAACACGGATCATGCCGGCCACCAAGACCAATAGTGGCGGTTGGTTTAACCGCTACGCGCATCACCATATTTTTGCCATTACTAATCCCTCCATATATCCCGGCTTCCAGTTTGTTCTGTTGTGAACCATAGAGGTGTGCCACTTCAAACCCAGCCCCATACTCAAATCCTACCACGGCATTGATACTAAGCATCGCTTTGGCCAAATCGGCTTTGAGTTTATCGAACACCGGCTCGCCTAACCCGACTGGACACCCTTTTACTAGTACTTCAATCACACCGCCCACTGAATTACCACTCCGACTAGCCGCTTTGATGACTTCAACCATGAGTTTGGCTTTTTTCAGGTCAGCGGCCCGCACCGGATTTTTTTCAATCACTGCTAAGTTTGGTTTGTCAACAATAATGTCTTGAATCTGTTTGGTATACGCAACCACTTGGGTTTTTTTGGGAAGAATCTTTTTGGCAATGGCTGCCGCTGCTACCCGTACAGCGGTTTCCCGCGCACTCGAACGGCCTCCGCCACGGTAATCCCGAAAACCGTACTTCAAATCGTACACTTCGTCGGCGTGTCCAGGACGATAGTAATTTTTCAGCTTGTCGTAGTCTTTCGGTCGCTGATCCTTGTTATAGATTATAAGACTAATTGGTGTGCCGGTCGTTTTACCTTCAAATACACCAGATAAAATTTCTACTTTGTCATCTTCTTTACGCGCACTGGTAATCAAACTTTGGCCTGGTCGTCGACGATCAAGCTCCGGCTGAATATCGGCCGTGGATAATTTAATTCCTGCCGGGCAGCCATCTATGACACCGCCAATAGCCACACCGTGGGATTCCCCCCAGGTGGTCACTCGAAATAGTTGTCCAAAGGTATTACCGGGCATAGCGGCCATTAAATAATTTAGTTTGCTCTATCGCTTGATACCGTAACATAGGTAAGCCATCGAGCACAACCTTCGCGCCGTGCCGCTTGGCTTGCTTCAATAATTCGGTCTTTTTCCCATATATACAATCCATCACTATCTTACCACGTAACGATTCCGCTGGTAGCAACAGGTGGTCAAAGACCGGGGTAGCATTAACGAGGACATCAAAGCGAGTGCCTAACTTACCTCCATTTTTTTTCACAGCATACGCCACTGCTTTGGCTGCCCCACCTCGACCAAGAATCAAAACGGTTTTACCTTTTAGATATTTTCCGATCGCTTTATCGACCCCCATCCAATCGGTATTGTATCCAACCAATTTCTTACCACGCCGCACTAACGTATTCACTGCACCAATTTTTTTAGCATCACTATCCAAGCGGTCACAGTATTTCATCACATCAATTTTGAATGGTTTGGTAACTGATGCGCCAGGTAGTTGAAACCAATTAAATACAAACATGAATTTCTTGAGATCATCCGTTTGCCATAACTGGTAACGATACGGCTGACCACGATGGAGCTTCGGGCTTAAGCTATGCTGAATATCATCACCGATCAAGCCAAATATTCTGGTTGATTTGAGTTCTGCTACCGTGAGTTGGCCAGCTGCCGTAGCGGTGGTTTTAGATACACTGGCATAGGTCAACAAGCTTTTGTTATAGACCCGCGTCATCATGCCTAATTCCCCCATACCAATTACGATGGCTTTTTTACCATATTTTTTTTGCAACTTGGCCAGGGTATACAAGTCGTCTACCGTATTCACCTGGGTGGCGATCTTCGGAAAAGATATTTTTTTAATCACCTGATCAAGCAGTTGGTACGATGGCGTACGATGATAATCATGAAATGAATCACGATCAATATAGGCAACGTTAGGGAGATAACGCGTCGGCCGTTTTATTGTGTAAATCACCGGCAAGGTGCTGCGTTCAACAAAGTGTTTCAATTGTTGGTCAGTAAAATAATCCGTGCGCAATTCTAAATAATCTGCGCCGCTTTTTAGCGCTTTCTTAAAATCTTGTGCTCGAGTGAGACTAACGGCAATCATAGACGTTATCTGCTACCGCATAATACTTTTTCTTTCGCTGTCGCCAAACTCTGCTTAACTCACCCGTAACGGTTGCACCTTTGGTCAAGGCAGGACGATGGGTTTGTTGTAGTAATCTCTGTTTAATTAAAGTTAACGGTGTGGTCATCAATACGATATAGTGTTTTTTCAACAAATTCACATTTCTTGGATACATCAAGGTACCGCCACCGGTCGCGATAACGGTGTTTGTAGCAGGATATATTTTTTTTATGACCCGATGTTCATCGAGACGAAATTTTTTCCAATCACCCTGAAACATGACGTGGTCGTCTGTATCGATAAATTTCATGTGGTACAGTTTCGCTAATTTTTTGCCATAGGTTGTTTTACCCACACCGCGCATTCCGGTCAGAACAATAGTTTGTCGTTTTGCTTGTTGCTGAATTTTTGTGTAATCCTGCCAAAATGTCGGGTAACTCTTCCGAACACATTGTTTATTATCAACCTTTAATCCGAGAATAGAAAACGCCATAGCGAAACGGTGATCACCGCCCGTTTCAATTACTGGGCGTGGTGACTTCAGCTTGGTTAAGTTTTTTCTCAACAATGCTAAGCGATCGGTTTCTTTATAGGCTAAGTGATCAATCCCACCGATGTGACTGGTGCCTTGAGCACATACCATTACCACGGCAGCAGATAAAACAGCATCAGGATAATTGGACATGTTCACGTTGACTGGTTTGAGTTGGTGATTCCATGGACCAATCACAGTATTATTGTGCACTACACAACCCATCTTCTTTAATAAGTTTTTAAACTGGGCATCTGGTTGGAGAGTGTCGAGTGGAATATTGGGCACGGTAATGTGACTACCAGTTATAGCCGCCAACGCCCACCAATAGGTTGCACTGCTGGCATCGCCTTCTACGGTGTAGCAACAGGGTTTATATGTTTGAGGATAAATGATGAATGAAGATCCATGAATAATAACTTTAATACCGAACTGTTTCATCACTTGTACCGTCATCTGAACATACGGAGCTGAAACAAGCTTTCCAGTCACCTTGATAGTGACTTTTTTTTCAAGTGTTGGAGCAAACAGTAACAAAGCAGAAATAAACTGACTACTTACTGCTCCAGTAATTTTTATGACACTGTTGGTTTTAAGCTTAGCGACAGCATTCTCTAAGTCTGTGATTGGTCGTTGAGACATCCTCTGGTTACCTCTCAAATTCGCATATGGTGCCAAAAACCGCCGCACTGTACCAGCATTACCAATGTAAATTTTTTTGCTACTATATAACGTTCCTTTTTTTCCATAGACAACTACGGAATTTTTATTTTGCTTGATCCGGACACCCAAGTGTTGCAGTGCCGAGATCATATAATTCGTGTCATCACAATAGACGACATTATGAATGGTAGATTTACCCGATGCTAAGGCAGCGCACAGCAGCGCCCGGTTCATGAGCGATTTTGACCCCGGAACACTGATTGAATATTTAATTGGCTTCATGATACCGCCGAATGAACTGTTCTACTTGCCGAATAGGAAGATTTTGGTGAATGTGAACATGACCTAACCGTTGTGGAGTGATGAGTGTAATCGTGTGACCCCGATGTTTTTTATCCGCCAACATCGTACGGACAATAGCCTGTGGAGAAAATGGTTTGACCAAACTAGTCGGCAAACCGAATTCAGTGAGTAACGCTAAGACCCGATTCCGTTCTGGCATCTGACTATACGCCGTAGCATAGGCCAAGCCAATCGCCACCGCCTGACCATGTGGCAGAGTGTAATCACTAAGCAATTCAAAGGCATGCCCAAACGTGTGCCCTAAGTTGAGTAACATCCGTTGCTGCTGTTCACGTTCATCTTTCTTCACAATAGCCGTTTTAATTGCCACATTCATTCGGATCATTTTTGCCAACACTGTACTGTTGCGTAGCTTTATTTGCTTGGTATTCTTTTCCAGCCAATTAAATAATGTTTTATCCAGTATTCCATGTTTGATGACTTCAGCCATCCCATTACTAAATTCAACGGCCGGTAAGGTTTTCAAAAAGGTGAGATTGACCACGACGGCAGCTGGTGGATAGAACGTTCCAACTAAATTCTTGCCGCCAGGTAAATCTACTCCCGTTTTTCCACCAATGCTGGAATCGACCATCGCCAGTAATGTAGTTGGCAACAAATAAAATTGGATACCTCTCATGAACAAGTTAGCAATCAGCCCAACCATATCGCCGACGATTCCGCCACCAACCCCAATTAACACCGTTTGTCGATCAGCGCCAAGTTTAATCAATTCGTTACAGGTCCATTCTACCGTGCTTAAACGTTTGTGTTGCTCACCACTGGGTAACACAATAATAGGAAAGTCTTTAAATAACCGTTTCACCTGCGGTAATAGGTTGGCATCACATATGACTACTGATGATTTGGGATAGCGCATAACGCAGTCAATTGACGAGTAAGATCTTCTCCATCATACGGCAATAAAGCGCTACCGACAACGGCAATATCGGCTAGACCATCCAAAACCTGAAGTTGTTCCGGCGATCGAATACCAAAACCCACAGCTAAAGGCAATGAAATAAATTTTTTCACATTTAAAATATAGTCTTTCAGATATTGATAATTTTCCCCTTCTCCGGTAATTCCGTACCTGGCTACACAATACACATAATATTCCGCTACGTGAGCAATCTGTTGTAAACGTTCCGGTGTGGTGGCTGGTGAAACGAGTTGAATCACTTTCAGACCTACCTGATGAGCTTGCTTAAGATAATGCTCATAGGGTTCTTCGGTGACAGGTATATCAGGAAACGTAATGGCCGCAGCCGATTTGAAGGCATTGATATCGTGGTGTAGCAAGGTATTGTAATAACCGATCACAATAAATGGTAGAGCGAATTCTTGAGTGACTTGATTGATGAATTGAATGCAATGATCCACCGTGACGCCCTGCTTGAGCGCCTGCTGGTTAGCGGCGGTAATAGCTGGACCATCCGCTAATGGATCTGAAAACGGAATCTGTAATTCAATCATATCTACGCCCGCCTCCACCATACGCTTCACTCGATCGTAGGTGTGTTCCAGTGATGGATAACCTATAACAACATGGGTCATGAGTTTCATAATTGTTCTCGTAGTATGAAATAATCCTTATCCCCTCTACCCGATATATTCACAACTATTGTTTTATGCTGATCTAACTTCGGTGCTAGTTTTAACGCATACGCTACAGCATGAGCCGATTCGAGTGCGGGAATAATGCCCTCTGTTGTGGCCAGTTTTTTTACTGCTCGTAACGCTTCTTCATCTGTGATCGATACGTATTCAACTCGTTTTTGGGAAAAGAGTTGGGCGTGTTCTGGTCCGATACCGGGATAATCTAAGCCAGCGGCAATGCTGTGGGTATCTTGCACATTACCGTCGGCATCTTGCAAAAAGAAAGATTTGTAGCCATCAATCACACCCAGATCTGGTTGCTGTTGTAAGCGGGTCGCACCGGCTGCTTCTACACCAATTAAGCGCACCGTTGGCTCATCAATAAATGCGTTAAACAAACCAATTGAATTACTCCCTCCTCCCACACAAGCAATCAACACGTCTGGTAACTGCGGCAGTTGCTGCTTAACTTCTAAACCGATCACACTCTGAAAATCGCGCACTATCATAGGATAGGGATGTGGTCCCAACGCCGAACCTAACAGATAATAACTATCCTGTGGATCCCCCATCCAATCTTGCAGGGCGCTGGTGACAGCATCTTTCAATGTTTGACTGCCGGTGGTCACTGGAACTACTTCTGCCCCCAATAACTTCATCCAGAATACATTCGGTGCTTGCCGTTCCATGTCGATTTTACCCATGTGTACCGTGCACTGCATACCAAACTTAGCCGCTACCGTGGCTGTAGCCACACCATGTTGCCCGGCACCGGTTTCGGCAATGAGGCGTTTCTTGCCCATTCGTTTAGCCAAGATCGCTTGCCCAACACAATGGTTAATCTTGTGAGCACCGGTGTGGTTTAAACCCTCATTCTTGAGATAAATTTGTGCCCCACCTAATTGCTTGGTTAACTGCTCAGCAAAGTAGAGTGGTGATGGACGGCCTACATAGTTTTGCAATAAATCGACTAACTCAGTTTTGAAACTGGGATCCGCTTTGGCCTGCTCGTAGGCTACCGTTAATTCCTGCAATGCCGGAATTAATAACTCCGGAACATATTGACCACCAAACACGCCAAAATGACCTTGCGGATCAGGTTCGATACTAGTTTTAAAAAATAAGTTGTCGTAATGCATAGATTTTTTTAATATCTTTCTTACCGGGCACTGTCTCTACCCCGCTATTTACATCCACCACGGCTGGATGACACAAATCAATAATCTCCTTTACGTTATTAATAGTAATTCCTCCAGCAATGACTAATGGTTTTTTTACTTTAAGCTGACGTAGTATATCGTGAGGTATTGTTTGACCACTACCGAAACCGGCATCACAGTGTATGGCCGCTACCTGATCTGACGTGTTCTGTATTAAAACGATATCTTGTTCATCGCGTACAATAACGCTTTTCCAGATGGGTACAGACGTTTGAGGAACATCACCATACACTTGAAAGAGATCAAACGGCAGACCAGCTAATTCATTCAGAAATAATGTAGTCGGCGATACTAACACTGCCACATGCTTTACCGTAGGATAGAGATGTTTCACTCGCTGCACAATGTGGGTAGCCGTAGCGGGAGCAATAAATCGAGGACTGACTGTATAATTAATCACATAGCCAAGATAATCTACCCCGGCTTGAGCAGCCGCTAACGCATCCGCCTCGTTGGTAATGCCACACACTTTCAGTTTCATAAGGATTTCATCAAACTGGTACCAATTAAGGCTGCATCAAATCCTAATGTCTCTAGCATAGGTAAATCTGCCAGACGTAAACCAGATTCAGCTACAAGAAAAACATCATCCGGAACACTGGGTGACAATTCAGCAAAAATGCGAGTATCAATTTCCAATGTTTGTAAATTACGACTATTGATCCCAACCATTGTAGGTTGACAAGCTATAGCTTGTTCCAATTCTGCTCTCGTATGTGCTTCAACCAATGTGTGCAAACCCAACTGTAAGGCTAACGTATTTAATTCAGTTAATTGTTGCGCTGACAGTTCAGCAACGATCAATAAAATCACATCTGCACCAAACGTCTTGCTCTCAACTATTTGAGTTGCTTCGGTGATAAAATCTTTTCGTAACACGGGCAAAGTAGATACTGCCTTAGCACGTCTAATGAAATCTAGACTACCCTTAAACAAACGCTCATTAGTCAATATGGATAACATCTGCGCCCCCATGGCCTGATATTTTTGAACAGCCTCTTCCACAGAAATATCCAAATTAATATCCCCTTGACTGGGTGAAGCTCGTTTATATTCAGCTATCAAGGAAATCATAATCGTATTTATGATCAGCCGCATACATGGCCAATCGAACATTCATGTCGATGGCAGCTTGAGCGGCCGGTGTTGGTTGCGTAATCAGTTGAGCACTTTCGGCAACAGAATTGGCTTGAATGGCAGAGAGCGGATAACATGTTTTGGGAGAAATAGTAAACCGTTTCATCGAACTGGGACGAAAATCGTACACATGGGTTGGCGCGGCGATACTGACTTCATCTAAACCATCCTCGCTATGAACAATCACCACATGCTTGGAACCAAGCTCAATTAATACTTGGCCCATTGGTTCGGCTAATGCTTCTTCAGCCACACCCACCATTTGGTATTCGGCCCCGGCAGGATTGCACAATGGCCCTAAAATATTGAAAATGGTCCGCACACCCAGGGCTTGGCGAATGGGCGCAACCTGTTTCATGGCCGGGTGATACAATTTAGCAAAAAGAAAAATAAAATTATGCGCCTTAAAATAGTCGACAGCCGCCTGACCAGTTAAATCAATTGGGATGCCCAACTGTTGTAACACATCGGCACTACCCGAAACTGATGTAGCAGCGACATTACCATGTTTGGCGACACCAATACCAAGCTCGGCACATTTCAAGGCCACAGCTGTGGAAATATTAAAGGTCTTCTGCCCGTCACCGCCAGTACCACAAGTATCTAAGACTGGTTTACCCAAATCAATTCGGATCATGCGACTACGCAACTCGGTGGTCAATGCCAACAACAACTCTACAGTCACTGGTTGATTCGACAATTCCAAGATGTAGGCTTTGGCATCGTCAAAACTCAACTGACCATCCAATAATGCGCTCAGTGTATTCATAACATCTCCAAGACATTACGAATCAGCTGTAAACCGAGTTGATCTTTAGCCGTGAGGATTGATTCAGGATGAAACTGAACGGCTTCAATTGGCAGAGTGACATGACGAATGGCCATCACTTGATCATCGTCTAAACTGCGCGCAGATACAATAAACTCCGCCGGCACCAGGTCAGCGGCCAACGAATGATACCGTCCCACGGTCAGCGGATTAGGCAAACCCTGAAAAATAGTTTGGCCATCATGGTGAATAAGCGAAGCTTTCCCGTGCATGGGATACTGTAACACCCGTAAGCTGCCGCCAAATGCTTCGATCATGGCTTGTAAGCCCAAACACACTCCAAACTGTGGAATAGATCCAGAAAATGTGTGGATATACTCCAACAGATGCCCGGATTGTTTGGGATTACCCGGCCCAGGTGAATAGACCATCAAGTCTGGTTTGGCTTGTTTCACTTTTCCTACCGCTGCCGTGTTACGTAGCACCGTCACCGTTGCATCTAACTGCCGAAAATAATCCACCAGGTTATAGGTGAAGGAATCAAAGTTATCAATCAGGACAATTCGCTTCTTCATAGGCGTTGTTTTTCCAATATGCCCAACAAGGCAGCCGCTTTGTGGTTGGTTTCTTGCAATTCGGCTGCTGGCGTAGAATCAAACAGAATCGAAGCGCCAGCTTGGGTAGTCACCTTCCCCTGTTCAATCATGGCTGATCGAATGGTAATACCGGTATTCAGTTCATTATTGAACGTTATATACCCAATACAGCCACCATACAAACCACGCCGCTCTGGTTCTAATTCTTCAATCAGTTCCATCGCCCGAATTTTTGGCGCACCGGTTAAGGTACCGGCATTCAAACACGCCACTAGGGCATCAAAGGCAATGTACTGTTCAGTGTCTAATTGCCCTGTGACTTGAGCAATGGTATGCATCACTTTGGAATATTTTTCGACATAACGATAATCCGTCACTTGGACACCCGGCCTACACACCCGAGCCACATCATTACGCGCCAAATCAATTAACATATCCAGCTCACTTTTTTCTTTGGGACTATTCAGTAACTGCAACATGTGTTCGTAATCGGTCACTGCATCTTGACTACGTACCGCCGTACCAGAAATCGGCCGGGTCATAACCACATTATTCTCAACACGCACAAACATTTCCGGTGAAGCACCTAATACTGTTCGCTGTGGCGTTCGTATAAAAAACATATATGGTGATGGATTCGCCTCTCTATATTGCTCATACAATCCCAGCGCCGAACCATTAAAACTGCCCGAAAATTTTCGGGATAAGACTATTTCAAAAATATCACCAATCGCCATATGTTGTTTGGCTTTGGCAATGGCGGCCAAATAATCTGCTTCCGGCATGTTCGGTTGCAATGCACCAACCGAAAATTGCAACGACTGCGGTTGCACAGGCAAACTAGCTAATCGCTCGGCAATGGTTTGATCTGTCATCTGATAGTAGTGTAATGCTGCTGTCTCTTTCAGATGATCATAGACAAAGATCAAGTCGGGAATGTATAAATGAAAATCTGGCACGTCCAAGTGTGGATGCTGATCCGGCAGCACTTCAAACTGCCGAACAAAATCGTAGCTAAACATCCCATACAAACCAAAGTATGGATCATCAGTTTTGATGTGATGAAATACATCTCTTAATTGGAACTTAGAATTTGTTTGGGATTTGGAGCTTGGCATTTGGTGCTTGATGATTTCTCCTTCCGGTCGTAAGCTTGTGATCGTCATGGTGCCGTCATGTCCGACCAATTCCGCAACAGGATCAATGATAAACAGACTCTTGCGACCGTAAATCGGTGCCACATCAACCGATTCAAATAACACACCTGGCACTGTATCACTGTAACTTTGAAACAGCTCAAGTGGTGATTGGTAGGTAATGGGTTGAACGAACTTACGGTAAAACATAGCTAGACCAATGATTTATAATGTTCGGCCCACCGCTTCCGCAATTTTACGGATATCCTTCATTAAGTCAGTGAATTGATCAAATGGTAAGGCTTGATCAGAATCAACCAACGATTTCGGTGGTTCTGGATGTACATCCAACAATAAACCATCGGCACCAGCGGCAATAGCGGCTTTGGCCAACGCTGCCACGTAATCACGCTTTCCGGCCGCATGGGATGGATCGACAATCACGGGTAGATGTGTCATTTTCTTGAGCACGGGAATTGCAGAAATGTCTAAGGTGTTTCGGGTTGCTGTTTCATAGGTGCGAATCCCCCGTTCACACAGGATTACGTTAGCATTCCCACTGGCCAGAATGTATTCGGCCGACATCAAGAATTCTTCAATAGTGGCCGACATCCCGCGCTTAAGTAATACCGGTTTTTTGACATGACCGAGTTCACGCAGTAGTTCAAAATTTTGCATGTTGCGTGTGCCGACTTGCAGGATATCAGCATGTTCAGCCACCAAATCAATGTGGCGTGGGTCAAGAATTTCGGTAATAATTGGTAAGCCGGTTTGTTTTTTCACTTCACGCAGCACGAACAGACCCTCCTCACCTAGCCCCTGAAAAGAATATGGCGAAGTACGTGGTTTGAAAGCACCGCCACGTTGAATAATGGCGCCAGCGGCCTGGACCGCTTTGGCTGTGGCTAACGATATAGTGAGATTCTCCACTGCACAGTTACCAGCCATCACGGCAATTTGTGTACCACCAACTTTCACGCCTGGGGCAATGGTAATGGCAGTTTTGGTCTTAGCATGTTCTTTGGAAGCCAGCTTGAATGGTGCCAACACTGGCATGACTTTTTCCACACTCTCCAGCGAGTTGATCACGTGGATATCCAGAATCCGTTCATCACCAATCACGGCAATGACATTCCGTTCAGTTCCTTCAAGTAACACCGGCTTCAGGCCGAGTTCTTCCACGTGGTGCACCACCGCCAGGGCGTGTTGTTTAGGTGCATTTTCTTGCATAACGATGATCATAAATATGGTTCAATTAACTAAACAGACCTTCCGGGAGTGCTCCGAAAGGTCTGATAGTGTTTGATAATTATATTCTAGGAATATATAAACATTACACCTTTCGGAGCGAAGTATAGCTAAACCAGAAATAATAGCGGTGCAAATTGTTCATATCTGTAGACAGTCTAATCAAGTAAGGTTTTCTTGTCAACAGCGGCTACCGTTCGTCGGCGCCGTAGATCATGTCGAAATCGATTTTGGAGTAATCAAATAATTCGTCTTTTGAAAAGAATCGTGTTACCTCCGCTTTGGCCGATTCGGCCGAATCAGACGCATGAATAATGTTGTATTGCACACTCATGGCAAAATCTCCGCGGATGCTGCCGGCATCAGCTGCCCGGCCTTTGGTTGGGCCAACAATTAACCGAATGGCATCAATGGCCTCATAGCCCTCTAACACGATCATCACTACTGGTGACGATTGCATGAATTTTTTTAAATCAGCAAAGAATGGTTTATCGGCATGATGCGAATAATGCTCAACGATTTTGACATCATCAATTTGCATCATCTTCAACCCAATAATCTTTAAACCTTTCCGTTCAAAACGATGGATAATCTCACCTAACAAATTACGTTGTAAAGCATCTGGCTTTACAATAATGAGGGAACGTTGATTCATTTGTTCAACAGCGCTTTAACCTTCTCTACAACTTCTGAAGGTGTATGGTTGGCTTTAATAAAATAATCATTGGCACCGAGTTCACGCCCTTTACGGACATCTTCTTCTTGGCCAAGATTGGTCAGGAGAATGACTGGAATTTTGGCTGTGGCAGCGTCCTTACGAATTTTCTTTAGCGCCACAAAACCATCCATCTTTGGCATGATCACATCAAGCAAGATAACGTCTGGATGTTCGGTTTCGGCGAGTTTTACGCCGTCGGCACCGTTGTACGCTGACACGACCTCATACCCTTGGGTCTTAAACTTTTGGGTGTACATTCCATGCAGCATTTCGTCATCTTCGACGAGCAGAACTTTTGGCATGTTAGTATTATAGCATTTTATTACCTATCCGACAAGTGCTCTACCATCCGGCCAACCCGTAGCAATAAAGCCTCGCTAAACTGCGAGCCAATAATTTGGACCCCTACCGGTAAGTGTTGAGCTTGGCCAGCTGGTACCACCAAGGCTGGTACACCGGCTAACGAAGCCGGGGCGACAAATACATCCTCGAGATACATTTGAATAGGATCAGCGGATTTAGACCCCACCGTAAACGCCACTCCGGGACAGGGGGGGCAAATCAACACGTCAACGTCTTGAAACACATTGAGAAAATCCTGACGAATCAAGGTACGTACTTTCATGGCCTTTGCGTAATAGGCATCATAATACCCAGCTGATAACGCATAGGTTCCAACCATAATGCGGCGCTTGGCCTCTGCACCAAACCCCTGACCACGACTTTTGCGATAGACTTCTAATAAATCAGCGGCATCACTCGCCCGATACCCATAACGAATCCCATCAAACCGAGCTAAGTTCGAACTTACTTCCGATGGAACGATCACGTAGTAGGTGGGTATGGCATATTTTGTATGCGGCAGACTGACTGGAACAATATCTGCTCCAGTTTTACCTAACTGCTGAATAGTATCTTCGATAATTTTTTTGATGGTTTGATCTAAGGCTGACAATTCAAAATATTCCTTGGCTACACCAATACGTAATTTTTCTAGCGGCACATCCAGCTGGGCACTATACCGTTCAACCGGCCGATCACTTGTAGTACTGTCATGTGCATCAAAACCGGCCATTTGTTCTAGCACAATCGCCAAATCTTCCACGGTTGTGGCAAATGGTCCCACCGTATCCAAGGACGAAGCCATCGGCATTACGCCATAGCGCGATACCCGACCATATGTAGGGCGCAACCCAACCACTCCACAAAACGAGGCGGGCTGACGAATAGAGCCACCCGTATCCGTGCCTAGTGCAAATGGCGCTAGGTCGGCGGCTACGGCAGCAGCGGATCCACCGGATGATCCCCCAGCCACACACGTTGGGTCATGTGGATTCAAGGTTGGGCCAAAACAGGAAGTTTCAGTAGAGGCACCCATCGTAAATTCATCAGTGTTGGTTTTACCAAGCAACACCGCTCCATCGAGCTTCTCTAACACGGTGGCGGTATGGGGTGGTCGATACCCACGCAAGATATTGGAACAGGCGGTGGTTTCAATTCCTTGAGTACAATAGACATCTTTCGCGGCATAGGGGATACCAGTGAGTGGTCCAGCGCTACCCGCCGTAATACGTTCATCCGCTTTGGCCGCTGCCGCCAGGGCATGATCGGCAGTAACGTTGATATACGCATTTAATTCAGGATTTTTGTTTTTTATCTTATCCAAATATTGTTCAGTCAATTGAACTGATGTCACTTCTTTTCGATCAAGTTTGGCTCGTAACTCTTTTAACATGCGAACTAGGTTTTTTTATTGAATACACTCTTGACCTTAATATGTCCTTCGGCCGTTTCAATGGCGGACGCTAGCATCGCATCGCGACTGAATTCATCATTGACCACATCTGGCCGCATCCGATTTTCTAAGCCGGTCACCTGAGCAGTGGGTTGAACGTCAGTGGTATCTAATTCGTTGAGCTGATCGACATACTCCAAAATGCGGGACAGCTCCACTTGGAACTGTTCGATTTCAGTAGGTGTCAGCTCAATGCGAGCTAACTGGGCGATGCGACTGACTTCTTCTTTAGAAATAGCCATGGGAAAGAGTATATCATGTTTTAGGCTGGGGCGGCAGGACTCGAACCTGCGGTCTCCCGGTTAACAGCCGGGCGCTTTACCTACTCAGCTACACCCCATTAAAAAAGCCAGCTCGGTGGCTGGCTACGTTGATCGTGATTCGGGTTTATGTACTCACATATCAAAACTAGCCAGCGTGGACTGGTTTTGATTATTATTCACTCTAACGGTTAAATGCATCATATAAACAGAGTGTACGCTGCAATTGCCATATAGTCAAGGTTGACAAATCCGTAAAAAAGCATACAATGCCGACACAATTTTTTGGCCATTCTGTGTACACCCATATAGGTTAGGCCAAGGTAGCTTCAACACTCGTTACAGAAAACGGTGTCTAGGAATCAATGGATTTCAGACACTGTTTTTTAATGCGTTATAAGACATTGCCTGGGATG
>AMFJ01000654.1_pt1 | contig 16788 bp, 19 predicted proteins | sample 427208 | NCBI WGS metagenome assembly AMFJ01 (sample SAMN02954298, study PRJNA114691) | groundwater metagenome | biome: aquatic; feature: subsurface aquifer; material: sediment; isolation source: subsurface aquifer sediment | place: USA: Rifle, CO | collected 2008-08
TGAGTTTCAATCTCGATTTTCTGAATCTCTTTGATAATTGCATTTTTGCTTTTTATTATGAGTATTTTTTTTATAATCGATTTTAAAGAACTATTTAGAACTTATTTCAAAAATATTTTAACTGTACTTGTTTATTCTGCGTTATTTTGATTTTTCTATCTAATAATTAAAAAGCTTGATTTTCTTGATTTCGAAATAAAAAACCCTGTTTCCATTTGATCCAATGTTTTTAATACCTTTACATTGATTTTAATCTATTATTCTATTATTTGATTCATTGAGGAAATAAGTAAACATTTCAGTTTTCTTCCTAGTTCTTTGTCTGAAATTAATTCAGAAAAAAATTGAATCCTATATGCAACCTTTATAGCTTTATGATTCTGATTCATAGAGAACATACTTTATTTGAACAATATATATTTGGATAAATGATGAATTTCTTGAGATATGATATTGACTTGGATATTCAGATGAATTTTTTCTTTGTTTGTTCATATACTTTGCTGAATTATAGTCTGACTTTACTTTTCAAAAGCATATGTTTTTTTTGCTAATAAGAATATTCTTTCATACATCAAATTATTTCTGTTCTGATTATTATTTTCAATAATTATACATGCTATTTTTGATGTTTCACTAACTTTATGATTTACTGCTATTATTTTCATATACGCAATATTTGGCTATCTGTATGTAACAAAATTATTTTATAAAGAATAATTTTTAAATCCTAAAATATTTTAATTAAAGCTTGGTTTAAGGTGGCTTATATAAGATGTTATGTAATTTTATCAATTAGATAATTTTATAATAATCTTACTAAAAAAATAGATCACATTTTATGTATATAAAAAATTTGATTTATCTATTTTTTTATTGTATCATATATTTAATTACAGTTATGTAATAGTAATTTCACTAATATGGATAATAATCCTATTATACGGAATGCAGAACCATCTCCTTGAAGAGTACAATATCCGATTGAAAACTTGCTTTCCGATATATCATGAAATGTAAACTCATTAATATCTGATAAAGATATATTTTTACCTGATTTCAAAAATGTTTTTTCTGACTATTGAAAAAAGACTTATTGAATTATACACACTTCTCAATTTAAATCAGAGACGGAAATGATATTATCAATGTTTGAAAATTATGAAAAATGAAAAATAGATTTTGCATTTTTAAATGAATTTCAGAGTAATAATAATCTATCTTTAGAATGAAAAAGGATATTCTCAACTTTAAAAAATGCTGCTGCCGAAAAAATTGAACTAGATATTGACAAAGAATTAAGAAAAATAAATAATTTTGATCAACTGTTTGTTTTTATTTCATTTATAGTACCGGAAAAAATATGAGTAAATAGTATTAAGTGCATATTCTTTAAAAATGTATTGGAAAATACCGGTAATCAAAAAGAGATAATTAATAATGAGTTTTTATTAAACAAGTTTAATGAATTATATTCGATAATATTTCATTCAGAATTTAAAAAATGAAAAGAAATAGTTTCATTAATCAATGAAGCGAATATTCTTGAGATAGATAATATTAATAATTCATGATTTCTCTTTCCAATTATAATTGATTGAGTAATTGTATGAAATTATATAATAGAATTAAATGAAGACAATGTTAACAATATCTGACAGATAACATCAATTTTTAATTTGATAAATTATTCAATCGATGCCATCTTATATAAGATTATAGTTGATAAAAATAATTCGGTATTAATCTGAGAACCTGAAAAAATTGAAGATAAAGAAGAAAAAGAAAAAGAAATACTTGAGAAAAGATTGAGTTTTAATGAATCGATTAGGAAAGTAATGCGAGATTTGATGAAGTGTAAAAATTTTATTGAATTATTTAATACAATCAATGATGTTCATAATATATGCTGAATCAAAAATTTTAATTGTGGTTTTAGTTTTGATAGGCTTAATACTGATAAATACAATATATATTCAATTTTAAAATCCTCTGTATTAAATTATAGATTTGCATTTCAGGATAGCACGATAAATTTTGATAACACATTTGTTTATGATGTGAATATACCTATAAATATATCTGAAGATAAATGAAATACTTTATGAAATTTTTCATTTTCATTAGATAATAATATTGTTGAAGACAAAGATATTATTGATCTATGCAATAGTATTAACTTTAGTTTAAGAAAATTAGCTCTAATAGAATTTGAAAAGAAAAAACGAACGAAAATGAAGCATGATTTAAGTCATGATGCTTTAACATGAGCTCATAATAGGAGATTCTATCAGATTATGCTTGAGAATGAGATAAATAGACATCATAGGGACTGAAAAGAATTTAGCTTATTGTTTTTGGATTTAGATGATTTTAAAAATGTTAACGATACCTTTTGACATCACGCATGAGATTTGGTTCTAATTAAGATGTCAAAAATAATAAAATGAATAATAAGGGAATCGGATATATTTTCCAGATATTGATGAGAAGAATTTGTTTTGATTTTACCGGAAACCCAATCTGATTGAGCTAAAGATCTAGCAGGAAAAATTTGTGAAGCTTTAAGGAATTATGATTTTTGAAAAGAAATTCCAGGTTTTACCCGAAAAGTTACTACAAGCATATGAATATCATCTTGTTCGCCAAAAAACAGCGATTTCTCTAAAAAAGAGCTTATAACAAAGCTTCCTCAATGGGCAGATAAAGCATTATATCGATCCAAAAAAAGCTGAAAAAACCGATATACAACACTTATTGAAGAGGATATAAAAAATAAATCAAAATATAAAATCGGAGAGCAATTTGAATTATTTTAAAACAAAAATAAAAATATATCTGAAATTTTCAGAACCTAAATAAATTATACCATATTTAAAATGATTATATTTTAAAATTCTTTTGATTTTTAAAATTTTTTATATACAATTTGCAAGTTTTCTAAAAGAAAGTATTATTTTATTAGTAATTTATTTGATATATGACATTTTCTCCTACTAAAAAAACCTCTAAATCAAGATCTAAAACTAGAACTAGTAATTGGACAAAACTAACTGCAAAAAAACTTTTAGACAAAACTGCTTTACAATATGATAAAGATGGTAATGCTACTTGATTGGCTCATTTTGCTTCTCCGATAACTTGAGAATATAAATGAAGAAAGGTAATTAAGGTTTGAAAAACTAAAAAAGTAACAAAAGTTAGAGTATAGTTATTTGAGTCCTAGGATTTAGTAAATATTTTCTAAAGACTAATAATCAAATACTAAAACAATTATGCAAAAAATTTCAAGACATAAAACTAGAACTTGTTTATTTCAGGCTTTATATTCAAAACTTCATTTGGAAGACTCTTTTTCAAAAGAGTCTTTTATAGAATCTTTTTTTGAATCAGACGACAGTTTTATAGATAAAATATATTTTGATGAAGCTTTTGATTGAATTCAAGAAAATGAAGGAAAGCTAATTTATATTATTAATAAATTCGCCCCGAAATTTGATATTTTGAGTATGCCAATTATAAATATTATACCAATATTTATTGCTTGATACGAAATGTTATATTTAAAGTGCGATAAAATTCCCGAAAAAGTTTCTATTAATGAAGCTTTGGAAATGGTGAAAATGTATTCTGACGATCAAGCTAGAGTCTTAGTTAACTGAGTATTGAATTCCTTAAAGGAAAATAAAGAAAAAATAATTGAAGAATTAGAGAATATTCCTAATAAAAACTTATTTTTTAAAAAATATGAGTAAAAAAATATTGCCATTTGATAATAATGAATTTGAAGATAGAGTAATAAAGCTTTTGCTAGATCTTCAAATTCCTTATAATAATTTAACTCTCTATATTCAATCATTCGTTCATAGGTCTATTCTGAATGAAAAAACCTCTTTGTTTACAGAAAGCAATGAAAGATTGGAATTCTTTTGAGATGCAGTTCTGGAGCTCATTGTTACAGAAATGCTTTTTTTTAAGTATCCTGAAAAGTTAGAATGAGAGCTGACAGATATAAGAAGTGCTATTGTAAGATGAAAGAATCTTGCGATTGTTTCTGATAAGCTTAATTTTAAAAATTATGTAGTTTTATCAAAATGAGAGATTCTTGCTTGATGAAATACTAATCCATATATTTTGGCTAATACTTTGGAGGCTTTCTTATGAGCTATCTATATTGATTTATGATATAAATTCGCATTTGATTTTGTAGAAAAACATATTTTTTCAACATTATCAGAAATTCTTGAAAATAAGCTATATATAGATCCAAAATCATATCTTCAGGAGCTGGTCCAATCGAAATATAATGTTACTCCAAATTATGAAGTAGTTTCCGAATCTGGATTTGATCATGAGAAAAATTACTTGATCTGAGTGTATTTTGACTTTAAAAAAATTTGAGAATGAAGCTGATCCTCTAAGAAAAAAGCACAAAAAAATGCAGCAGAAAATGCTTTATCCAAATTAGATGAATGGTATAAATAATAAAATTAATCGCATGTTGTATAGAAAAAAAATAAAAATTTTGACTTTTTATATTTTTCTATACAATATCAAAGCATTTTTTAAATAATGGTAATACAAATATTATGATAGGAAAATTAAAGAAAAGAAAAAGACTAAGAACTCACGGATACTTAGAAAGATCTTCAACTTTCAACGGATTGAAAGTTTTAAAAGCAAGAAGAAGGAAAGGAAGACATGAATTAGCTGTAAGTTATCCAAACAGATATAAAGCTACAAGAGGAAAATCAAAACTTCATATTATTGCATGAGGTACTGCTAGAGTTGTTACTTATCCAGGATTAACTGAAAGATTCAGAAAAGCATAAAGCACAAAAAACTTTAATTTTGCTGTAATTGTAATAGTTTCTCAAGAACTAGTTCAGGCTTTAAAAAAAGTTAAATATTTTATGATAAAAAAAATTTTTAGATTAAAAGAAATAGAAGTAAAAAAGGTTTTAAAATCAAGAAAACCTTTTTTTTCTTATGGATTTGTAGCCAATACAAGGCAAAATAATCTATGACATAATAGATTTGCAATAATTTTTAGCTCAAAAAATACAAAAACCGCTGTTAATAGAAATTTTTTCAGACGCAGGTTTTATGATTTAGTTAGTACTTGTATTGAAAATTGATCAGTTGATATAGTGTTCGTGCCAAAAAAATGAAAAATTTTTGACAAAAATGATCAAGGAAGTATAGTTGAATTTGAAAAAGATATAAAATTTATTCTAAAAAAGATATTTTTTTAAGGAATGTTTTATTGCAGCCTGATATAATAATAAAAATTATAAATTACAATTATGAAAAAAGATAAAATATTAAATTTTTTGATAGCACTTCTACTTGCATTAATCGTCTTTAATTTATTTTTGCAGCCTAAGAAAACTGAAAATGTTGTTGCAACTGGAGTTACATTTAAAGCATTAAAAACTAATTATACTGTTCCTAATATACCGATACTTGAAGTAAATAACAATACAGATAATGAAATTTATATTAACACTTGCAAAGATTTATCTATTTTTAAAGATTCTTTAAAAATAGATAAAGATATCCCAACATCTTTTTGTAAAGATATTAAAATTGAAAAAAAATCAAAGCAAACTTTGGATTTAAATCCTATAAATAAATTATTTGCATCAAGTTGACAACTTACTTTTAATCTAAAGACTTTAGAAAAAGAATATGTGGCTTCTGTAACTATGGAAGATAAATGATATATAAACAATTTTTTCTCGTCAATTTTTTATGCTCCTGTATATAATCTTTTTGTTTTGCTTATAACTTATTTACCTGGTCATAGCCTTTGACTTGCTATCATTATTGTAACGCTCATTATAAGATTCATTATCCTTGTTCCTCAGCATCATATTCTTATGAACAGTAAAAAAATGCAGGGAATACAACCTAAAATAAAGGAAATACAAGTAAAATACAAATGAGATCAATGAAAAATCTGAATGGAACTATTGGAGCTTTATAAGAAAGAAAAGGTTAATCCAATGTGATCATGCCTACCTCTTTTAATTCAATTTCCTCTATTGATAGTGCTTTATTGGGTGATTTCTTGAATAACAAGCTTCTCTAATTATTATTATTTATATCCACCATTGCAAGATTTTCAGGTTTCTGAAATAAATTCATATTTTTTAGGTTTAAATCTTATAAAACAAGAATGGGTTTCATGAATCATTTTAGCTGTAGTAATTTGAATTGCACAATTTGTCCAAATAAAATCATCTCTTACGATTCATAAAAAAACCAAAACCAAGCAATGAGAGATAATCAAAAAAGATGTAGTTGTTGATGATCCAGTTTCAGAATTTATGCCTGATCCAAATGTGATGAATGCCTTTATGCTTTGGTGAATGCCTATTATGCTTTCTTTTACAGCATATTTCATGCCATCATGAGTTTGAATCTATTGGCTGATTTGAACATTATTCACATTGGCTCAGCAAATAGTTGTTAATAAGATTTCAAAAAAATAATTTTTCAATGGATTTCATAGAGAATTAATTTAATGATTTTATGAAAACAGTACTAATTATTGAAGATATCAAAGAATATCAAGATTATTATAAAAATAGTCTTAAGAATTTTGATTTATTTCAAGCTTTGACTTTAAGAGATGCAATAAACATATATAACGATAACAAAAATACAATTGATATAATTGCTTTTGATACATGGCTTCAAGAAGATAATTCATTTGATTTTTTCAAGCAGGTGAGAGGTGAATTCAAATGAATCATAATAACAACATCAAACACTTTAAAGTGGAGAAAATTATATTTAGAGAATTGAGCTGATTATGAAATAAAAGATAAATTGGATCTTGTTGAATTCATTGTTGATTTAAGTATATATTGAATTGATTAAATAATTATAATAAATTCAAATTACTTATTTTTTTTAAATTCCATATAATTATATTGTTAATATTTAATAAAAATCATGAATAAAATTGAACTTATAAAATATATAGATGAATATCTAAAGATAAAGGATTTTGAAGATGGTAGCAAAAACTGACTTCAAGTTGATTCGGAAAAAATTGAAATCAATAAGATATGATTTGCAGTTGATGCGGCTTCATATATCTTTGATAAATCGATCAATGAGAAAATCGATTTATTAATTGTACATCATGGTTTATTTTGGTCTTTTCAATGATCTTTGACCTTGACCTGATCACATTATGAAAGAATTGCAAAGTTAATAAAAAATGATATTTGTCTTTATTGAGCGCATTTACCACTTGATGCTGATGATAAGGTTGGGAATAATATATGAATAATAAAATCATTCATAGAATTTTTCGCTTTGAAAAATTTTGAAATAGAAAAATTTGGCGAATATCATGGAGTTACAATATGATATTGAATCAGATTTAATGATGCCATAGAAATCGGGAAGCTAAAAGATTTTTGTGAAAAAGAGAAATTTGTTTTTGAATTTTATAATTTTTGAAATTTATCTGAAATCAATAGCTTTTGTATTATGAGCTGATGATGCTGAGAAGATATTCCTCAGGCTAAAGATAAATGATACGATGTGTTTTTGATTTGAGAAGCTGCACACTATGAAATATCTCTGGCAAAAGATCTAAAGCAATCTGTAATTTTAGGATGACATTATGAAACAGAAACTGTTTGAGTAAAACTTCTGGCAAAACATCTAGAAGAAAGATTCGGGATTGAAACTGTTTTTATAGATGAAAAATATTAAAAATAGATTTTTCAATTCTTTTTGAACAATTTCATATTCTTGATATCTTTTTTGGTATAATTTCATCTGTCTCATATAAATCTTATAACTTCATCGATATTAGATTTCGTTAATCATATAGTTCAATTATTTGTCATTTCAAAAATATACCTGACAAGTTCTTTCTTTATAAAGCCGCTTTTATTTTGGAATGAATCGATTTCAATAAAATTTTTGAATAAATCATTTTCTTTATTATCTGAATCATTTTCAATGGTTTTTACTTCTGATTCAATCATATCATCTAAAAATCATTTTAATTCTCAAAAATATCACATCAAGGAATTCAAGGTTTTTTGATATTGAGGATTGATTTTTCAAAAATTGGGAGCTATATTTAGTCTGATATGATTTCTAAGATAGCTGTCATCAAGATTGCTTGAATCATTCATGTAATCTATTTTTTCGTTTTTTAAATTTTCTAAAATTTCATTTTTGTTGACATTAAGAATCGGTCTTAATAAGTCATTATTTTTTTCTTCTATTGAAATAAGTCATTTTAATTTTGATCATCTTATTAAATTCAGAATGAAAGTTTCTACTTTGTCATCAATATGATGTGCTGTTAATATGTATGAAGCTTGATATTTTTCCTTTAATCATCTTAAAAATACATATCTTTCAATCCTAGCAGCTTCTTCGATTCAAATTTTTTTCTTTTCGGATATTTTTTTTATGTCAGCTTCTCAGATCTCGCATTTTAAATTATTTTTTTTGCAAAAATCTATTACGAATTTCTCATCTCTTTTTGATTCTTCATTTCTTAGATTATGATTGAAATGTCATACGATAATCGTATCCTTTTCTTTGAACTTAAGAATTTCCTTCAATAAATAAACGCTATCGCTTCATCAGGAGAAAGCAACTATTATATTTTTTTTTATTATTCAATGTTTATTGAAAAAATCTTTTATCATTCAATTAAATTATTGTCTTCTCTTATTCTATTAAAATCATTGATTTTATCAATTTTTTTTCGGAGGTGATTAAGAATTACGTGTGGCTCTGATATAAAAAACAATGGCCTGTTTTCACCTTTTTGCTGTTCGATTATAAGTCTTCAATATCAGAGAAGATTCGGGATGATTCATTGACACTCGATATTTAATTTGGTTATTTGGTTCAAATCTATAATTTCTATGTTTTCACGAATAAAAAGCCAGTTTTGAAGAATTACTAAATTTGTGTCGTTAATAATTATTATATTGTTAAAATACGCAACAATATCAAAAATAAAGATAAGATATATTAAATTGACAATAAGAACAATGAGTATAGCTGAGATGAAATTCATATTTTCGGAAGATTGGTCGAAAATATGAAATTTCCAAAAAATATAAAAAGAAAAAATCGTCAAAAAAACCATCAAAAAAACTTTGCACAAAATCAGAAACAATTTAATTTTGTGCCTTCTTAGCAAAAATGTATTATTATCTTCGATATTCATATTACAGTATTAATATAATAACGGTTGAAATAATAAAAAGAGCTAAAAGATTTATTTTTACAAAAAAATTCATGCTATTGAAATTTTTTTCAAGAAGCGGATGAGCGGATTTTTCAGATTTTGCAAGAGTATGTTTATGAAGCCTTTTTGCAAAAATCAAAAAAATGTAATACAAAAAAAGTAAAAAAAGAGGATAAAAAATAATAAATGTGGTTTTAATTAACATATGATATTAATACTAAAAAATATGATTTTTATTATTGATTTTTATGAATTCGATAAAATTATCATCAGGAGCTACTTTGTTTAGTATTTCCTTTGAGCATTTTTCACATTTATGTATTATCATGTAATTCTTATTTTTTTTATATTCGATTCAAATGGGCTTCATTAGAGACAAACATGAAGATTTTCTATCTCAAGGAAAATCTTTGTCCACGTGTTTTGAATATAAACAAAATTTGCAATGATTTCTGGCTGATCAAGTTGGATGAGATGAAACTTCTTTTAAACATTTTTCACAAATGAATTTTTCATTCTTCATTATAAACCCCATTTTTTATTTTATTTTTTAATAAATTAATAATTTTAAAAAGACGTTAGATTATACTTAAAATTAATTGAAATTCAATAAATTCAGTAATAATTATTGATTATTTTTAGTTTGAATATAGGTTGTTTTCTCTCGTAAAATCTGGAAAACACTATAAGGCTTTGGAATAAAATGAAGTATCCTAAGCTCATCCCTTTGTTGTTCAATAATAAGATTTCAGAATCATATAAGATTACTAAGAAATCAATGACAATGAATATCTATTTTCATAACTTTGGAAATATCAATGATTTCCAGATCATCCATAAGAAAAATAGAGCTTTTTAGTATTATGATTTTATCTTTCAACAATATAACAAGATCATTGAAATAAAAAATCAATCAGCCCATGAATTTTATAAATGCATAATTGAAAATGAAAAATATGGTAGGGAACATGAAATATTTAACAACATCCGTTCATAATGAATCTTTGAATTTGTATGTAAGATAATAAATCAGAAATGCAACAAAAACTAGAAAGATAAATTTAACTATGTAGTAAAGAAGTATTATGTAATGCTTCTTTATGATAGTATATTCGTCAGTGTTCATTATGCTCATAAGCTAAATTAATGTAATAATAATAAATGATCACAACAAAAACAAGATAATTAGAAGCATTCTTAGAAGTATTTTAAGTTTTTTATGCAATTTTAATAATCAATAGGATCAATATCATCATCAAATTTTTTGCATGTGCCTTAAATTTAATGTATTCATCCTTTTTTCAATGAAAACCTGAAATAAAGATAAAACAATCAGATATACGATTATTAAGATTATTCTTGCATCCATATTAATTCTTGTTAATTTTACATATATTAATTATATTTTTAGATTTTGCAATAAAACTAAAAATATGTTAGAATTTTAAAAATATATTTTAAATGTTTATAATGCAAATCAAATCTGAAAAGGATTACATTAAAATAAAAGATAGCATAAGCGTTGGGAATCAAGTTTTCAAATCAGATAAATTCAATGAACTTGAAGCTTTTGTTAAAGACGCTTTAGATAAAAATCAAGACTCAGATAAAGCCCTTATTATTATCACAAAATGAGCTTTATCATTTTGAAGTTCAGATATCCATTTTGATTTGGTTGAAGAAGAAATTCATTTAAGATTTAGAATTGATGGTAATTTGACGGATATTTTCAATTTAAATAAAAATCAATACAAACTTATTCTGGAAAGGTTGAAATATAAATCTGAGTTAAAGCTTAATATTTCAAATGTTCCGCAAGATTGAAAATATAGAATCAATGATAATGATAGAAAAATAGATGTCAGGATTTCCACATTGCCTGTAAAAAATTGAGAAAATGTAGTCTGCAGGATACTTGATTCAACAAATTCGATCCCTTCTTTCAATGAACTTTGATTTATGTGGACATCTAAAAGGCAAATAGATAAAAGCATAAGGAAAAAAAACGGAATGATTATCGTGACCTGACCGACTTGATCTTGAAAAACAACAACACTTTACAGTATTTTGAATATTTTAAATACATCAGAAAAAAAGATAATAACACTAGAGGATCCAATTGAATATGAACTTCCTTGAGTTGTTCAATCTGAAGTGAATGAAAAAAACTGATATACATATACCAATTGATTAAAGGCTTTATTAAGACAAGATCCAGATGTTATAATGGTCTGAGAAATAAGAGATCTAGAAACAGCTCAGATTGCCGCACAAGCATCACTTACATGACATTTGGTATTATCTACCCTTCATACGAAAAGTGCTGCTGAGACATTGGAAAGACTAATAAATATGGGATTACCTTCTTATATTCTTTCTTCTTCGATTGATATAATAATAGCCCAAAGATTGGTTAGAAAAATTTGTACGAATTGTTCAGAAAAGATAGAAGCTGACAGTTCTCAGAATGAAATCATTAAGTGGATGATGAAAGACATATGAATTGAAGCCGTTTCAAAAGCTAAAAAAACCTGATTTACATTGCATAGATGAGCTTGATGTGAAAAATGCTGACATTCATGATATAAATGAAGGATTTGAATTTATGAGGTGCTACATTTCAATGAAAAAATAAGGGAATTGATAAGGGACTGAGCTAGTCCATCTGAAATTTTGGTTGAAGCCAAGAAGAATGACTTGATGATTATGAGAGAGGATTGAATATTAAAAGCGATGAGATGAAAAACTACAATTGAAGAATTATTTAAAGTGATTGATTAATTTTAATATTTTAATTCGGCTAATCTTTCCTTTGGAGGAAAGATTTTTTTAATTTATAAAGCCCAATTATTTTTATTATTTAAGTTTGTTTTTTTAAGATTTCTCGATATTATACTGCCACTTTTTAATGTAGAAAAATGAATAAAAAACAGATAGAAAACTTTTTTTTAAGCCAAAAATTCTTATCCAAAGTTCCATTTTTACTTTTCCTTGTAATACTTATTTTGCCAATATCAATCTTAAGGGTTAATTATAAAGTTTGACTTTTTTTTATAGCTTTTTATATTTCTTATTGGGCAGTTAAAGCTTTTGAATCATATTATTATATTCTAATATCCTATTTACATCTTTTAAATATAAACCAAAAAGATTTCAAAAAATCCAAAATAATAAAAGAAGATGCAAAAAATCTGAAATTAGTGATCGTTTTACCATATATTTCAACACCTTACGATGTAATTGAAGATAGTATAATTTCAGTATTAAATAATGATTTTCCTTATATTAAAAATCTTACAATAATTTTAGGGCCTGAACAAAGGGATCAAGAAACTACAGATAATGTGTACAAAGTATACGAAAAATATAAGAATTCATGAGCAAATATTGTAGTTATTCCGCATGAGCTGCAACCTGGAGATTGAAAAGTTAAATGAGCAAACATAACTTATGCATTGAAAGAATATGTGAGGTTATATTCGCCAGATGAGGATAATACTATTGTTATAACAACTGATTGAGATGCAAAAATAGAAAAAAATCTTTTCACGTCGCTAGCTTATCAGTTTCTTATTACTGAAATGCCACACAATGCAATTTATCAATTTACACCTGTTTACTCAAACAACTGGACAAAATCAACTTTTTTTGCAAGACTCATTGCTATTTGAACAACTTTTTGGCAATTGGCAGAATCTCAAAATCCAGAATTTTACAGATGTTTTTCCACTTATTCCATGTCTCTGAAATGTTTGAAAAAATCGGACTATTGGTCAAGAACAAGTATAGTTGAAGATTGACTTCAATATTGGAGAAGCTATTTTGCTTGGGATGGAGTTTTCAGGATAGTTAATGTTCCAGCAATTTGTAAAATGGATGTTGTTGAAGAAGAAAACCTATGGAAAACAATTAAATCACAATACAAACAATTGAGAAGATGGTCTTGGTGATGTAGTGATATTGAATTTGTAATACCAAAATTCTATAAAAATAAAAAAATTGGAATCATTGAGAAAATTAGAAAAATCTGATATTTGATTTTCAATCATCTTTTTTGGTCAGGATGAGCTTTAACTCTGTTTTTTATCGGATATTTGCCTTGAGTAATAGATAACTTAAAAAATAGCATAATTACATTAACCATTCCGCTTTCAGTATCTCTTGTCTTTACGATAATTTTTGCAACAATAGCTTTCCCGAGCTTTCTTTCTATACTTATAATGAGAAAATATACAAAATTCAGAAAAAGAGATTATATCATCAATATTTTCCAATGGTTGCTTATTCCGACTTTGACATTGACGTTGTTTTCGGTTCCTGCAATAGAAAGTCAATTAAGATATTTCTTCAATTGGAGAATCGATGATTTTGAAGCAACAAAGAAAATGAAGAGAAATTAATTTAAAGGTTCTAATACTAAAACTTAAATCAATATGATACATTCTTATAATGAAGAAGTTAAAATAAAACGAAGAAAAAATATTATTTTTTGGACCATTGTTTTTTTTCTTGCCTGATATTTATACCTGTTTTTTCAAGGGTATTATTTGAATGTTGATTTTAATTTGAAAACACCGAAAAAAGAAAACTTATTTAAACAGTTTTGAATCATTAATATTCAAGTTTTTCCTGACCAAGATGATATAAAGGTTAATTGAATCAAATACTGAAATGTTTCAAAAAGCATTTTTGATTTTTGAAAATATGAGGTAAATATTGATAAAAAATTATATATTCCAGTTTCATTGAACATATCATTGAATAAAGATAACTTATTTTTTTCAAACACAATAAATTTAATCAAGGTTCCTACTTATAAGAAAATTACTGAATTTTTTGATGAGATTAGCAACGTTTGAGATTATTATCTTGCTTTTGATAAAAAAAATAAGCTTGTAAAGATTTTGGACAAAGATTTAAACATGATAAAAACAATCTTAACAAAAGATTTCAACTATATTTGAAAGAATTATTTTTCAATGGGAGAATGAATTTATTCGTACGATTTCGATTTAAATACAGTAAAGCCACTGATGACAAAAGATTCGATTCCAAAAAATATAACATGTAAAAATGTTAGACTTGTTAATGATGATCTGTTTTGCTATGACACAATGGTATTCATTAGCTCAATTCGATCTTTTTGAAAAAATGAGAAAATTCTTAGAATCAACAGTAATGTTATTTTAACTGAAGCATATATTTACAATAATTCTTCAAACTCCAATTGGAATTCCTTTAAACATGAAGATAAGAATTTCATTGAACCGGAATCGGTCATAACTATCTGAGATTTGCCTTTTTATCTTAAAAATTGAAGCCTTTATCATCTCCAAAAACAAAAACAGGAAAAATTAATTGTTCCTGAATTAGATAATATTATAAAAGCTCAAAATTACCAAGATGAATATATTCTTATATGATACACTAAAGACAAAAAACAAGCATTTCTGATTTCTGATTGAAAAAGAAGATATTCTTGATATTTTGATAGTATTGATATAAAAAATATGGAAATTTCAAAGAATAATTGAATTTATTTTTTCAAAACAAAAAATGCATTGCAAATGTATTATAAATGATGAAAAAATATCATAAAGATCATCGACTGAGAAATGTTGAATATTTTTGATAACAAAGCTTTTTTTAAGATGGACTGAAATAATTATTATATGCAATTATTGGAGGATTAATGGAATTTAAAAATTTATACATAGGTTGAGGATTTGATATTTTGCATGATGACCATAAATTTTTTATTAACGAGTGAATAAGAGTTTTTTCAGAAAAATATTGAAAATTAGAAAAAATCATCATTTGATTAAAATCAGATGAAAGACTTTATAAACAAAAATGATATAATAGACCATTTTTTTCTTTAGATTGGAGAATTTATGATATGTCAGTTTTTTTGAAAACTAAAAATATAGATTATGAAATAATTAAGACTTCAGAAGTTTATTTGGATACTTTTGATAAATGTAATACCTTATTACAAGTTAGAGCAGATAATAAGGATGTTTGAGAATTACTAAAAAATGATTGATTTAATGTTTTTTATGTCAATCCTTTTGATAATCATCACACTTCAAATATTGAAAAGACTTTGTTTGAAGTTAAGAATATGTCAAACTGCAACTTAAGAAAAGTTTGAGCAATTTTAATTAGAGATTGAATTATTATCAAAACTTGATTTTCATGAGAATGAAATTGTAATAATTGTAAAAAGTTTATTAAATATAAACAATGAAGATGATTACTTTCAAAAAGTGTACCTTGTGATTATAAGCATGCAGAAGAAATCTGTCTTGAAAGAGCAATCACATGAGATGATTTAATTATTTCAGATTCTCCTTGTATAGATTGCGCTATGCTTATTGAAAAAGCAAAAATTAAAAGAGTCGTTTATTTAAACGAATATCATGATACTGAGCCTGTAAAATACTTAAAATCTAAAGGAATTTTAGTAAAAAAAGCCTGATTGAATAATAATATTTTTTAATTTAATTATATGAGCAAAAATAACAATTGGGATTTTCAAGAAGATAACAATATTGAATTAGTTGTTAAAGATTGTAATTGAAACATCCTGAAAAGCTGAGATACAGTTATGGCAATCAAAGATCTTAAAGTGAAGGGCTCTACTGATATTAAAAGAGGAGACAAATTCAAAAATATCAAATTAACCGATAATACTGAAGAAATTGAATCTTGAAAAATGGTTTTGAAAACAGAATTTTTTAAAAAAATTTAAATAATTCTTCCAATATTTTAAAAATAAACTATTCAATCGATTGAATAGTTTATTTAATTTAAACTTATATTAATTTACAATAATTGATCAGAATTTGCTTGGATCTAAATGGTCATGATATCTCCAAGTTCATTTTTCATTGAATGTAAATGAGAAAATCTCTCATTCTGCAAGTCATTTACAGGCATCAAAAATTGTATTTTTCTCATCAGTTCAGCATTTTTCAATGCTTGATCAAGGATAGACTTCATGTGTTGGATGCATAGCAGAAGCAGGCCAATGAGGATTAGTATCCTTGTTTATAAAATTTACCTTGTCTCATACATTTATTGTTAAGGAAGATGGATTAAATCAGTCTTTTGTAATTTCAATAGTATATCATTCAGTTTTATCTTCCTCTTGAGAAGGTGTTCATATATTTTCTCAAGTGTTATTTATTGTTCATGTGGTTCATCCTTCATTTGTCGGATTATTTCATTGTTGATTACAGTTTATTAATATAAATGAACCAATAACCAGCAATGAAATCATTACTATTTTTTTCATAATTTTTTTGTTTTAAATAAGTAAAACAGACAATTATATCAATTTTTTAATAGAAATCAAGATATTGAATATTAACTTGTTTCAATTGCAGTAATTAGTTTTCCATATTTTTATTATTGACTTTGCATATTTTTTTAATAGACTATCGAAGTATGTAGATACTTAGATATTTATAAAAAACTATGGATAATAATATTGAATTTGAATTCATCACTGAGATTTGCTCTTTGTTATGAGAATATAA
>AMFJ01008171.1_pt1 | contig 16787 bp, 15 predicted proteins | sample 427208 | NCBI WGS metagenome assembly AMFJ01 (sample SAMN02954298, study PRJNA114691) | groundwater metagenome | biome: aquatic; feature: subsurface aquifer; material: sediment; isolation source: subsurface aquifer sediment | place: USA: Rifle, CO | collected 2008-08
TGAATACCCCGTGGCTTGCCACGGGGAAATTGATTATTTTGGCTAACCGAATTTTAACTAATAAAAACAATAAATTAAGCCGCATAGAGCCGCTACTCAAATATGAGGGCAAGCCATTTAATAATGAGTGTCATGCGCCAAAAGTATAATCGTATCCATTCAAAAAAACATATTGTATAATGGCAAAAAAAACGAGCTCCAAACAACGACCCAAACTTAAAGCAGTACTGTAGCAGTTTGATTAATTGTCAGATTTACACAAGGGAACAGGGCATAATATGAAAATTAGCATTCGCTTTAGCATCTTAACCATCCTATTAACGCTATTGGTTGGCGTATCGCTATTTATTGTTAGCATTAATTACTTCGCTCTGGACACAATATTAGTTAAAACAACCGAAAACACCCTTGAAAATGCCGGCGGCAAGGTTAGCGAACAAGTGGCAAGATATTTACAACCGCTCAATCGCTTCTCCTACGTTGGAGCAAATTTAATCGCCAATAATGTCATTACTCCAGACCCATCTAACAAGTTTGTAAACTTTCTCAATAGTATTGTTTCAGATGAAACCGGAGTTGCATCTACTTTTTGGGCAGATGAGCTAGGTAATTTTTATTTGCTAAAAAAAGCTGAAAACAATCAATTAACAAACATAAACATCATAATTAATCCTGGTAACATCAGAAGCACAGAAAATATTTATGATTCAAACATGAATTTGATTGGCTCCAAAGAAACCGTTGGCGCCAGCTTTGACCCTAGATTACGACCATGGTACCAACAAGCAAAATTCAAAAAACAACCGGCTTGGTTCGTTTATCCCATGGTGCTTACGGGTACTAAAAAAAATGAATTGGGAATTACTGCAGTTTATCCAATCTACGATAAAGCAAAAAAACTGCGCGGTGTCTTTGGGATAGACATCCCGTTGGGCGCCATATCTACATTTGTATCACAAATCAAGGTCACTGAAAATAGCGTGGTTTTTGTTTGCAACGCTCAAGGCCATTTAATAACCGCCTATAGCGCAAATCTCAATTTGCTCGAGGGCTATAAAATGCCAAATTTAGATGACCTAGGCATGGCATGGGTAAAACATTCTTTTGCTCTCTATCACCAAACACTCGATCCAACGTTCATCTACAGCTACAACAACAAAAAATATATTGCCGCTTATGAAAAAATTCCAAACATCAAAAGCGACTCTGAGTGGACCATTGGCATTATAACGCCATATCAAGACATTGTTGCTCCATTGCAACGCGGCATCTTCTTTTCTTTTATTTTCATTTTTGTCGCGTTGGTATTTGGCATTATCTTCTCCGCTTTCTTTTCTTCTCGCATTAGCAACCCCATCATTAAGCTAGCAAAAGATGCTGAGCTAATCTGCCAGTTAAAACTAGAAGAAGTAAAACAACTATATTCACGAATTAAAGAAATTGATTATATGGCAGACTCTTTCATGAAAATGAAAAGCGCACTGAATTCTTTTCAACGTTATATGCCAATCGCCTTAGTAAAAAATCTAATCTCAAGCGGCAAGGTGGCTGAAGTAGGTGGAGAAACCAAAGAAATTACTCTCTTGTTTTCCGATATCGAAAACTTCACTCCAATTTCTGAAAATATGTCGCCACAAAAAGTGATGCAGTATTTATCAGAATATTTTCAAGCCATAACGAAAGTTGTTATAAACACCAAAGGCACTGTAGATAAGTATATCGGCGATGGTGCTATGGCTTTTTGGGGTGCTCCAATTGAAGATCCGCAACACGCGCTACACGCTTGCCAAGCGGCGGTGCAAATAAAACGTGCTTTTGTACAATTAAATGATAAATGGCGCAGTGAAGGCAACCCACAAACAGCTACCCGCATTGGTATTAACACTGGGCAAGTTATTGTCGGCAATGTTGGCTCTGATGACCGGTTAAGCTACACCGCATTAGGCGATGATGTTAATTTAGCCAGCCGTTTAGAAAGCCTAAATAAAACCTATGGGACTTATACCCTAGTAAGTGAAAATACTTATAAAATCGTAAAAGATTATTTTAAGTTTAGATTGATCGATAAAGTTGCGGTGAAGGGGAAAAAACAAGGGGTATATGTTTATGAGCTAATCGATGAGAAAACAGAAACTCCAGACCTACAATTAGAACAATATAATCAAGTGTTTCAAGAGGCCTTTGGTTTGTATGAGCATGGCGAATGGGAAAAAGCTAGCGGGCTCTTTTCTGAATTAGCAACCAAAAACCCGCAAGACCGCGTGTTACAAATGTTTATCGAACGCTGTCAAACTTTTGGTAAAAAACCACCAGAGAACTGGACGGGAACATGGATAATGAATCACAAATAATTAACCATGTAAGCAATCAGGAAAAATCATGCCATCTCATAAACAAAAAACTTTAGTTCTGATCGATGGCTCGTCTTATTTACACCGCGCTTTTCGTGCTCTACCACCACTAACCACCTCAAAAGGGAACCCAACCGGCGCTGTTTATGGTGTGGTTAACATGATCAAAAAAATGATCAGCGATTATAAACCAGACCATATCGCGGTGATATTCGATGCCAAGGGGAAAAACTTTCGCCACGAAATGTATCCGCAATATAAAGCTACTCGCCCACCAATGGAAGAAGATTTGAAAGTTCAAATTGAACCATTGCATGAAGTGATTAAAGCCATGGGTTTGCCGCTTTTAGTTATCGCAGGAGCCGAAGCAGATGATGTGATAGGAACTCTTGCGCGGAGGGCGGCCAAAAAGGATTTTGCGGTTTTGATTTCAACTGGGGACAAGGATATGGCCCAACTTGTCGATAAAAATATCACCCTAGTTAACACCATGACCAACACCGCCATGGATGAGCAAGGAGTTCAAAAAAAGTTTGGGGTAACTGCCGAAAGAATGACCGATTATTTAACTTTAGTAGGCGATACTTCCGACAATATTCCTGGCGTTAATGGGGTAGGGCCCAAAACTGCAGTAAAATGGTTGGATGAGCATGGAACACTCGAAAATATTATTAAAAACGCTGACTTAATCAAAGGCAAAGTTGGGGAAAATCTGCGCGCAAGTTTAGATCAACTGCCTCTTACCAGAAAATTAGTGACAATTAAGGACGATCTTGAACTGGACGTTGGTTTTGATGATTTAAGCCCACGAGCTTCTGACAATCAAAAGCTTATCGAGCTGTTTACTCATTTGGAATTTAAAAACTGGCTTGCCGGTTTAGTTGGTGATAAACAATTACAAGCTATAGGCGTTGAAAAATATCATGTCATTTTAACGGAAAAAGATTTTGCTCACTGGTGTGAAAAATTACAACACGCCAAATCTTTTGCCTTTGACACTGAAACCACAAGCCTGCATGTTGTTCAGGCGGAAATTGTAGGGTTTTCATTTGCGCTTGAAGCTGGCGAAGCAATTTATATTCCGGTTGCCCATGATTATGTTGGTGCACCAAAACAGCTTGAGCGCGATTATGTCTTACAAAAATTAAAACCAATTCTCGAAGATCCTCACAAAACCAAGCTGGGACAAAATATAAAATATGACATGAGCGTTTTGGCAAACTATGGCATTAACCTCAAAGGGGCTGGCTATGACACCATGCTTGAGTCATACGTTATAAATAGCTCAATAAATCAACATGATAAAGAATCGCTGGCGTTGAGGTATTTAGGCAAAACTATCACAACCTATGAAGATCTAGCTGGTAAAGGCGCCAAACAAATCCCTTTTAGCCAAATAGAATTAGAAAAAGCTGTCCCCTACGCCGCAGCAGATGCCGATCTTGTTTTACGGTTGCATGAAATCCTTTGGCCACAAATCACGAGCATAGAAAAACAAGAAAAGGTTTTTAAAGAAATTGAAATGCCCTTGGTAAGTGTTTTGTCGAGAATGGAAAGGCATGGTGTTTGCATCGACAAAGAATTCTTGCAAAATTTCAGTCATGAGCTTGCTCAACGCTTGCACGCCCTTGAACAACAAATATATAAAATTGCCGACGCCGAATTTAATATAAACTCTCCTTTGCAATTGCAGGAGATTTTATATCAAAAACTGCAGCTGCCGATTTTGCAAAAAACCCCGACGGGGCAACCATCAACTGCGGAACCGATATTGCAGGAGTTAGCGCTTGACTATCCATTACCAAAAATAATTTTGGAGTACCGCAGCTTAAGTAAATTGAAATCGACTTACACGGATGCATTACCCCTGCAAATTTGCCCCAAAACCAGCCGCGTACATACCTCGTATAATCAAGCAGTTACCAGCACGGGCAGGCTTTCTTCGACCGATCCAAACTTGCAAAATATTCCAATTCGCAATGAAGAGGGCCGCAAAATTCGACAGGCATTTATTGCCCCACCCGGGTTTACTTTAATTTCTGTCGACTATTCGCAAATTGAATTGCGTTTAATGGCGCACCTTTCGCAAGACAAAAATTTATGTCGAGCCTTCCATTGTGCCGCTGACGTGCACCGCGCAACTGCCGCAGAGATTTTCAATATTGAATTAAATGCAGTTACTGATACCCAACGTCGTGACGCTAAAACCATTAACTTTGGTTTGATTTATGGCATGTCAGCTTTTGGTTTAGCCAAGCGTTTGGGAATGTCGCGCGAAGATGCACAAAACTATATCGACCTGTATTTTACAAGGTACCCCGGGGTAAAAGATTACATGGAAAAAATGCGCAAATTGGCGCACCACCAAGGATTTGTCGAGACGATCTTTGGTCGCAGACTTTGCATCCCCGAAATTAAATCTAAAAATTTTATGCGCCGAGCCGCTGCAGAAAGAGCGGCCATTAATGCGCCGATGCAAGGCAGTGCCGCTGATATCATGAAAATTGCCATGATCAACATCGATCATTGGATTCAAAAATGTGATTTTAAAATCACCATGATTATGCAAGTCCACGATGAATTGGTTTTTGAAGTTGATGTCAAACATGTCGAAGTGGCTGCTAAAGAAATTAAAAAGCAAATGGAGCATGCTTATGAGCTTGATGTTCCGATAATTGTTGATGTTGGTGTCGGTAACAATTGGGGCGAGGCGCATTGAGATTGTGAAGCATTTTTTTTGTGAGCGCTATTGCAGATAACCACTTGATTAACAACAAAATAGATCAACAAAAAGCAGGCGGCTATTTAAGAATTCCTTAAGGTACAAATAAAACAAATAGGTTTATCATAAATCAGTAGGATTTATGATAAGTGTCTGTATTATGAGACCGTTGCAATCCAACCTCAATTTTACATTGAGGGCTTTTTTCCAATAGACGCAGGCTTTAGCTTGCGCCAATTTGGCACAACCTTGGCAACGTAGGCTGGAGCTTGCGACTATCCAATACGTGACTTCGGATTACAGCAAGTTCATTATTAGGGCACACAATTGACACGGGTTTTTTCTTTGTTAAACGCCCAACTAATTTAAACTTTACCAAGGGGACTATAATATGAATATTGGAATTGGTAAGTTCATCGGCTGTGTCATGATTGTAATAGGTACTGCAATCGGAGGGGGAATACTCGCATTGCCTACGCAATTTTCTGGTGCTGGATTTGTATGGTCATCAATCACCATGTTAGCGGCATGGGGATTATTAACCATAACGGGATTGTTAGTTGTTGAGATGAGTTTGGCTCTTCCTAAAGACTCTTGCAGCTTCGGCTCTATGGCGGCAAAGACCCTTGGTACTCCCGGAAAAATCGTTACCTGGGTCTCGTATTTATTATTGCTTTGCTCAGTAGCGGCTGCGTTCATGGCGGGCGAGTCGTCTCTTATTGTTAGCCTCATTCACTCATCACTAAACATCACAATACCTTCTTGGTTAAGCACAATATCATTCACCTTGGTTCTAGGGTCAGCAGTATTTTGGGGCACTAAAACGGTAGATTTTGTTAATCGCGGCCTATTTAGCGCGAAAGGTTTGTTATTAGTCGCTACTTTAGCATTAGCTCTACCCCACGTTAATGTTGCTAATTTACTCGCCAACCAAGATATTGGTCGCGCCAAATATCTTTGTATGGCCTCCCCTATTTTTCTACACATGTTTAACTTTCATTTCGTTATTCCAAGCTTAAGGATGTATGTTGGTGAGGATGCCAAGGATCTAAAATGGATAATAATTTCAGGCACTACGGTTGCTTTAATAATTTATTTATTATGGACTGTAGTAGCCTTGGGTATCGTGCCATTAATGGGAGACAATAGTTTTACCACACTGACACAACTAGGCCATCCCGCTGGCCCCCCTGATTTTATTAAGGTTATAACGACTATTATTAATGACAAATGGGTTACCGCGAGCATTAACGGGTTTTTTAATGTTTCAATAACAACCTCATTTTTAGGAGTATCACTTGGGTTGTTTGATTTTCTAGCAGATGGCTTTAAGCGCCCAAACACTCATTTTGGCCGCCTCCAAACTGCCGGTCTAACTTTTATACCACCGCTTGTGTTTGCCCTGTTTTATCCTAATGGATTTATTATGGCTCTAAACTACGCGGCTTCTTTCATTGCAATTTTATGTTTGATTTTGCCAGCCTTAATGGTTTACCGTTTGCGTAAAAGTGCGGAGTTAAAATCGTCATATCGTGCGTTTGGCAATAATTCATTATTTGTTGTAACAGTCATCGTTGGGGTTGTCCTTTTTGTATTGCCAATCTTAACTAATTTAAATTTACTACCGTGTCTTAAATAAGGTTGGCTATGAGCATTGGAGTTGGCAAGTTCGTCGGTTGTGTCATGATTGTTATAGGAACAATAATTGGTTCCGGGATACTTGCGTTACCACTAGTGCTTGCGGGCGCTGGTTTTGTTTGGTCCGTAATTGCCATATTAGCATCATGGGCTATATTATCCGTGACTGGATTGCTTGTTCTTGAAATGGCTCTGGCGCTGCCTGCGGGAGCCTGTACTTTCAGCTCCATGGCAGAAAAAACTCTCGGGATTCCTGGCAGAATTGCCACATGGATGTCGTGTTTACTGTTGCTTTACTTGGTGGTAGCAAGTTATCTGACGGGAGCGTCAACTCTCTTGGCTGTTCTTATCGAGCCAGTAATGGATGTTGCTACAATACCTGGCTGGGTCTTTTCTTTGTTGTTTACGCTTGTATTTGGAGCCGCCGTTTATGTGAGTACTGCAGCAGTTGATCGGTTTAATCGTGGCTTATTTAGCCTTAAAGGTTTTTTATTATTTACTACCATAATACTGGTCATCCCTGAGGTTGATATTAGCAAATTAATTGCTAATCAAAGCATGGCACAAGCTAAATATCTTCTGGTGGCATCACCGATCATCATGCTTATTTTTAATTTCCAATTCGTTATTCCAAGCTTAAGAATGTACGTCGGTGATAAACCCAGGGAGCTAAAATGGATAGTGATTTTGGGTTCTACAATTTCTCTAATAATTTATTTGTTATGGGCAGCGGTAACTTTAGGTACTGTGCCGACAGCTGGGGTAAATAGCTTTACCTCTCTTTCGCAGCTGGGTCGTCCAGCCGATCCAAGTGATTTTGTTAAGATAATAACAGCGGTCATCAATAACAAGTGGGTTACTGCCAGTGTTCATGGGTTTTTTAACGTTGCTATGACAACATCATTTTTGGGGGTGTCTCTCGGATTGTTTGATTTTTTGGCGGACGGGTTAAAGCGTCCAGACACTAGGTTTGGTCGTCTGCAAACCGCAGGTTTAACTTTTGTTCCTCCGTTTTTGTATGCATTTCTTTGTCCTTATGGGTTCATGATGGCAATGAATTATTCTGCCTGTTTTGTTGCGACCCTATGTATGATACTACCGGCTATTATGGTTTATCGGTTGCGTAAAAGTACTGTATTGAAGCCACTATATAGAGTGGCGATTTGTGGTGATCTGGGGCTTATGGCCATAATAGTCATCGGTCTTGTCATGTTTGTATTGCCGATCTTGGCAAATTCCGGTCTATTGCCCAGCCTGAAATAGCATTCGTTTTACCAGCCAAAGTGGTTGCTAATATCTTTGTTGCACAACACTGTAATATATAGTATACAACTGCGCATAAATACGCCTATAACAGTTCTGTCAAAAAGGGATGGGTGTTTACAGGCGTATCAACTACGGAGGATTTAAAAATGAAAAAAGAGGATTTGTTAACCGCACAAGTTCAGCATTTAGATATCAAAAAATTCAACTCGATTCCATTGGTTGAGCAGTATAAAAACATGGCTTTTCAAGCGCGAAACTTGGCGCGGGCTGCTGAAATTTATGACACCATGTTAAAGGACACAGGTTGCTCAGTTATCTTGTGTTTGGCCGGCTCATTATTTAGTGCGGGACTAAAAAAAGTTGTATTCGATTTAATAGAAAACAATATGGTTGATGCAATTGTCTCAACCGGAGCAATTATTGTCGATCAAGACTTTTTTGAAGGCTTGGGGTTTAAGCACTACCAAGGCTCTCCTTTTGCCAATGACAACGTTCTGCTCGATCACCATATTGATAGAATTTACGACACCTACATCGATGAAGATGACTTGCGCAAATGCGACATGACGATTGCTAAAATTGCCAATGCTTTGCCAGCACGCCCATATTCTTCAAGGGAGTTTATTATGGCGATGGGCAAATACCTGTCAGAACAGAACATCGGCGATGACTCCATAGTCAAACAAGCCTACATTAAAAATGTCCCCATTTTTGTTCCGGCTTTTTCAGATTGCAGCGCTGGATTTGGCTTGGTCCATCATCAATGGCACCGAAAAAACGAGCCCACAGTAACAATCGACTCTGTCAAAGATTTCCTTGAGTTAACCAAAATAAAAGTCGAAGCCGGGACTACAGGGCTGCTTATGATTGGTGGCGGGGTACCAAAAAACTTTGCTCAAGATATTACTGTTGCTGCTGAAATAGTCGGGGCCGAAGTTGATATGCACAAATATGCCGTGCAAATCACGGTTGCAGATGAACGGGATGGCGCCTTGTCTGGGTCTACCTTAAAAGAAGCTCATTCATGGGGTAAAGTAGATGGTGCATTTGAGCAAATGGTCTTCGCTGAAGCCACTGTAGCGCTGCCTTTAGTAGCCAGTTACGCCTATCATCAAAAATCTTGGGAAAACAGGCAGCCAAAAAACTATAATTCATTTCTAAATAAATAACCGGAGATATTAATGGAAAATTTTGTTCCGAAAAAAATGTTCTTTGTCAAAGGGGCAGGCGTGCACAAAGATAAACTAGCTTCTTTTGAAGCAGCCTTGCGAGTCGCAGGGATTGAAAAATGCAATTTGGTTTATGTGTCTAGTATTTTTCCTCCAAAATGCAAAATAATTCCTTCTAAAGAAGGGCTAAAACTATTGAGCCCTGGACAGGTGGTTTTTTGTGTAATGGCAAGAAGCGAAACCAATGAACCAAACCGATTAATTTCCGCAGCTATTGGCCTTGCTGTCCCCAAAGATTGTGAGCATTACGGATATCTTTCAGAGCACCACTCTTTTGGGGAAACAGCGCGCACATCTGGGGAATACGCTGAAGACTTAGCCGCCACCATGTTGGCTACCACTCTTGGAATAGCTTTTGACCCAAGCCAAGCCTGGGATGAAAGGAAAAAGCACTATAAGGCATGCGATCGCAAGTTCTTAAGTCGCAATATTTGCCAATCAGCAGAAGGGAATAAAAACGGTCTATGGACCACAGCTCTCTCTGCCGCTGTTTTTGTTATGTAAGAAAAATATGAATAATTTCGGTGGATTAACCAAAAATTTTTCTCGCTACGAAAATTCAAAAATCGTAGTGTTGCCAATCCCTTTTGATAAGAGCGTTTCTTGGCTTAAAGGAGCAGCAAAGGGGCCGCAGGCTATTATTGCGGCCTCGCAACAAGTTGAGCTTTACGATATTGAAACTGATACTGAGGTTTACAAGCACGGTATTTTTACCAGCCCGCCAATAAAAAGCGCTTCTTCAAAAGAGATGATTGCTCAGGCGCACAAAAAAACCACGGCTTTTCTAAGAGACAAAAAGTTTGTGTTGAGTTTAGGGGGCGATCATTCAGTAGCGATAGGTCCTATAATTGCCCACAGTGATTTTTACAAAGATATTTCCATTTTACATCTTGATGCTCATGCAGATATGCGCGAAAGCTATGAAAACAATAAATTTAGTCATGCTTCTGTGATGGCGCGCGCTAAAGAAAAGGTTGATAACATTGTTTCGGTTGGAATCAGGAGCATGGATGTCTCCGAAAGATCCTCCTTTAAAAGCGGAAATTTGTTTTTGGCTGAAGATATTTGCTGCGGTAGCGATCAGTGGATTTCTCAAGTCGTAAAAAAACTGGGTAGAAGAGTCTATTTATCACTTGATGTTGACGTGTTCGACTCTGGGATAATGCCATCCACCGGCACTCCTGAGCCAGGAGGATTAAGCTGGTATCAGGTTACTAATTTGATCCACGCTGTTTGTAAAACCAAAGAAATTATTGGCATGGACGTGGTTGAGCTTGCTCCTAATACAGCCAACAAAGCCCCGGATTTTCTTGTCGCCAAATTAATCTATAAAATTTTGAGTTATAAAAAGCAATATTGGAGGTAGCAAAAAATAAAAAACCAAAATTAACCCAAAAAAAGGATGGCATTTGGTCATATAATTTCCCCAAAAATTTTTGAAGGTACTTTAATTTTATCTTGGCATAAAAGTGAATTTATAAACGTAATTGCATCGATCAAAACCCCAATCACATTTTTTTAGAAACTTCCTGAGCCGCCATAATAACCGGGTATATAGTTGGAACGCTGGTTAAATATGGATGAGTAGCAACCTGCAACATTCCTAATTCAGCAGCCGACATTCTTTTTTGAATAGCAACACCAATCATATTAATTAATAGACTTAAACCATGTTCAGACATAAAACCGCTATGTTTTGATTGGTTTTCAACTATAGCGGTTATTTTCATGAGAATAGTCGTTTTATATATAACTCCACTGCTTGTTGCTAAGCAGAGCTTTCATTTTGTACTATATGGTTGCTAGCACTAGGAATCATATCCCTAATTACTTCAATGTCAGCTTCCGTAAGCCATTTTTTTGCAAAAGTAGTTCTGAATTCGTGCGCTATTTTACTAGATGATATTAGCTCTATGCTTGTTTTAATATCATCCGGAAAAGTGGTTGTTCCGCATAATTTATCATAAATAGCAAATGGAGCTTTAACATCCATGGCAATGTAATCGAGCAACCCTTGTTTAATCAATTCTTTTATACAACTTGGATTGGTGCCATTAGTGTTTAATTTTATTTTATAACCCAAATTTTTTATTTTTTTTATAAACAGGACTAAGCCTGGATGTATTGTAGGTTCTCCGCCAGTAATCACCACACCATCTATTTTTTTTGATTTAGAATGTAAAAAATCAAATGCCTCTTGTTCATTCATTTGCTGATAGTTTTCATCCCATAAGTTTTTGTTGTGACAATAATGGCAACGTAAATTACAACCCGCAGTAAAAATAATAGCTGCACAACAGCCAGGAAAATCACTTAAACTCAAAGGTTGGATAGCTGCAATTTTCATAACACTTATTTTTCTATCTGATAAAACTTCCGCATTTTAAATTCATTTTGTTTGCCAGCATTCCATTGGCTAACAGGGCGATAATAACCTACAACTCTAGAATAAATTTCAGTTACTTCGCCACACTGAGGACACTTTTCTTTGATCCCAGAAATATAGCCGTGTTTTGCACATATGGAAAATGCAGGTGTAATAGAAAGATATGGCAATCGATATTGCTGAAACACTTTTCTTACAAAATTCTTTACTGCTTGGGCATCAACCTCTGCCTCACCAAGAAAAACATGCGCTACAGTTCCACCAGTATATTTAGCCTGTAATTCATCCTGTAGATCTAACATATGAAAAACATCGTCAGTATAATTTACCGGCAATTGCGTAGAATTTGTATAAATAAAATCATTTTGCCCATCATCTAAATTAAAATTACGCAGCATCTCTGGGTATTTATCTCTATCTAGTTGCGCCAGTCGATAGCCAGTTGCTTCGGCGGGGGTGGCTTCCAAGTTATAAAAATTTCCAGTTTCTTGTTGAAATGTGCCCAGTAAATCCCGCATAAAATCTAAAACTCGTATAGAAAAATCACGTCCTTTAGTGCTTCCTATATTTTCGCCCAAGATATTTATGCAGGCTTCATTCATACCAATTAAACCAATTGTAGAAAAATGATTAAACCAATAATATTTATGACGTTGTTTGATGTTGCGCAAATAAAATTTGATATAAGGATATAGACCAGCTTCAGTAAATCTTTCTAGTGTTTTACGCTTAATTTCCAAGCTGGTTTTTGCTAAACACATTAATCGTTCAAGCTCATTGAAAAACTCTTCTTCGGTATTGGCTAAATAACCTATACGTGTCATGTTTATGGTTACAACACCAATAGAACCAGTGAGAGGGTTGGCACCAAACAATCCTCCGCCGCGCTTGTTTAATTCTTTATGATCTATACGTAATCTACAACACATTGAGCGAACATCATCTGGTGACATGGTGGAGTTAATAAAATTGGCAAAATATGGTATTCCATATTTTGCTGTTACTTCCCATAACAACTGCAAATCAGCATTATCCCAAGAAAAATCTTTAGTAATATTGTATGTTGGTATTGGAAAGGTAAAAATGCGACCGTCAGCATCTCCAGCAGCTAATACTTCTAGGAAGGCTCTATTAAAAAGATCCATCTCTTTTTGAAAATCACAATAAGTTGTTTCTTGGAGTTTGCCGCCAATAATGACCGGTTGATTGGCAAGATTTTGTGGTGGATGTAAATCCAGGGTAACGTTCGTAAAAGGGGTTTGAAAACCAACCCTAGTTGGCACATTCACATTAAAAATAAACTCTTGTAGTGCTTGTTTGACTTCTGGATACGACAAACTATCATATCTAATAAAAGGAGCGAGTAACGTATCAAAATTAGAAAAGGCTTGGGCACCTGAAGCCTCTCCTTGTAAGGTATAAAAAAAGTTTACCACATGCCCCAATGCGCTTCTAAAATGTTTGGCAGGGGCACTGGCTATTTTCCCTGCCACTCCTCGAAACCCCTGCAATAGCAAGTCTTGTAAATCCCAGCCAACACAATATACGGACAACTGATCTAAATCGTGGATATGAAAGTCTCCGCTAACGTGAGCATCTCTAATTTCCGGGGTATATATTTTATTCAACCAATAATTTTTACTTGTTTCATTGGCAATATAGTTATTCAATCCCTGTAAAGAGAAAGCCATATTGCTATTTTCTTTTACCTTCCAGTCTAGCTGTTCTATATAACCATCGACTAACGCAACCTTATTTTTGTCAACCAGCTCACGAATACGAGCATGTTGATCTCTATATATTATGTATGCTTTTGCTGTTTTTTTATAAGTTGAGTTAAGCAAAACCTCTTCAACTATATCTTGAATTGTTTCAACACCAACTAGGGGCTCGGTCAAAAGTTGCTGTAATATTGAAATTGCTCGAATAGCTAATTTTTGAGCAATTTCGCTATTGATTTCCCCCGTTATCTCGCCGGCCTTGGTAATAGCGTTGGCGATTTTGGTGCTATTAAATTCAACTTTTTCACCATTACGTTTAATAACAAGCCAATTTTTAAACTGATTATGATCTACCTGTGCCATTTTTTACCTTTGTATTATAAAATCTTATTTCGTTGTGCTGCCATTTCTTATCTTCTTGTTTGATTTCTTCGCTATTTTAGCAAATTTAGCCTCTGCCCAAGCCATAACTTTTTTCTGACAAATAGCTTCTGCTTTCACAACATAAAGCGCTTTTTTTGTCGTTATTATTTGAGCTTGTAAATTTATAATGCTGTTACAAGGGATCGGGTGTAAGAAGCGCACGCGTAAGTCGCCCGTAAGGGCCACAACACCCTGATCAAACAAACAGTGGGTCATAGTTGCATCGAGCAATGTAGTGATTATTCCGCCGTGCAGAATTCCTTTATACCCCTGAAAAGTATCATTCCCTCGAAACGTTGTATGTGTTTTCCCATTTTCGTTAGTTACAAACTTCATTTTCCATGAATATGGATTATTTTTACCGCATACTATGCAGTTACAATGGCTTTTCCCGAAATCTTTTTTTTTACTAGTGATCACAGCAGTTTTCCCCCAACTTTAGAGTGCCTTGCAAGTAATTGCTTACCAACTTTTCTGGGGACTCTTGTGGCGCACCTATTAGCAATTTAATATTGCGCTGATCAAATAGATCTTTGGCCCTTTGCCCCATTCCACCTGCTATCACTATATTTACCCCTCGTTCCGCCAGCCATGAAGGAAGCAGGCCTGGTTGATGAGGCGGAGCTTCTATGTCCTCTCGCGATAAAATCTTCTTTTCCTTAAGATCAACTTTTATTAAGGCGAATTTTTTACAATGGCCAAAATGTAAGTCTAGTGCGTTATCATGAACTGGAATGGCAATAATCATAAGATTTCCTCTTTATTGTTTTGGTATTTTTTTATAACTTTCAATTGTTTTTTTAATCGTATTCACTGCCAAAAGCGCGCAATGCTTGAATTCACTTGGCAAATAACCGATTTCTAATAATACTTGTTCTTGTGTGACAGCATATGCGGTGTCTAATAGATTATTTTGAACCATATATCCTGCTGTACTGCCGCAAATGATCGAATTATCACAGCCATCAGTTGTAAAAGTGGCGGTTAGGATTTTGTCATTATCAATATTTAACCAAAATTCCATCGTATCGCCACAAGGCCCCGTAAGTCGCGCATTTGCATTTGCCCCCTTAAGCGGACCAAAATTTAGTGGCAATTCTTTGGTCATCATTTCAATGTCTTCTGACATAATTCTCTCATTTATTATAATTAACTGTACTTTCTATCCTATCCCATGCGCTCAACAGAACATCTTTATTTTTGAAGCTAGGCTGATCCATAATAGTATGACCATCAATAATTGATTGCACCACGCATTCATCAAAAACAATTTTACCTATTACTTCTATTTGATGAACACGACAAAACTCTTCGATTGCCCGGGTCATTTTTATATTTAAATCATATTTATTAATCATAAATTTTATCGGTAAATTGAAATGTTGTGCCAAACCTGCGATACGCATAGCATCATGTAACCCAGATAAAGTTGGCTCGGTTACGATAACCACACAATCACTATTTCCTAAAGCTGCAATTGCAGGGCAACCAATACCCGGTGGGCCATCAATAATGATCCATTCACAATTATTCTTATCAGCTATTTCAGTAGCCTTATATTTAATTAAAGACACCAGCTTACCTGAGTTTTCTTCGGCAATACCAAGCTTTGCATGAACGAAAATGCCATACTTGGTTTCTGATATGTACCATTCGCCGGAATCTGAAGGTTGCATTTTTATGGCATTATTTGGACAAATCTTTGCGCATAGCCCGCAGCCTTCGCATAAAATCTCATCGACAACGAAATTTTTGTTGATGGCTCCAAACCGACAGTTGTTGTAACAGCTCCCACACTGAATGCACAGATTTTGTTCAATAATTGCTTTGCCACCGCCGCTGAATTTGTGGGTTTCTTTGGTTTCTGGGTGTAGTAGTAAAAACAAATCTGCGGCATCAACATCGGCATCAACAATAACTTTATTTTTTGCAATAGCGCAGAAGGCAGCGCTAATAACTGTCTTGCCAGTGCCACCCTTACCGCTAACTATTACTATTTGTTTGGCCATAACCACCATTTATCTTCGTGAATAATTTTTGAAATGCCGCTTTATATTCAGGTAGAGTCTCAATTAGGGACTCACCTGAAGAATAGCCTTCAGCAATTTTACGGCTGAAAGGTATTTTCATTAAAATTTCTATATCTTGATCCTGACAATATTTTTCAACCGCATTATTGCCTATATCGCAGCGGTTAATTATCACTCCGAATGGTATTTTCAGTTTTATTAAAACTTCGACAGCAAGTTTTAAATCATTGAGCCCAAAAGGGGTGGGTTCAGTCACTAAAATACAATAATCGGAATTAATTACAGAGTGCACCATGGAGCAGCTTGTTCCTGGTGGGGCATCAATGATTGTATGCTTATCGCGATCGATATATTTTTTAAGAGCTTTTATTATTGGTGTCGGCATCGCTTGGCCAACATTTAATTCGCCCTGAATAAACTCCATCTCATTTTTTTTACCAATCTCAATTAAACCAATGGGTTTGTCGATTTCTGAAATAGCTTCATTAGGACAAAAATACTTACATGCGCCACAGCTATGGCAAAGCTCTGAAAAGATATTTACTGTTCCTGGAACTACAGCTATGGCGTTGAAAGCGCAAACACTGGAGCATTTGCCACAAAAAGTACATTTTTCCAGATCAACTTGTGGTACTTTAATAGAAACGTCTTCTTTTTGACTAATCTTGGGTTTTATAAAGATATGGGTATTGGGCTCTTCGACGTCACTGTCTAAAAGTTGCACATTTTTTTCAACTGACAAAGCTAAACTTACTGCTACAGTAGTTTTACCAGTTCCACCTTTGCCGCTTGCAACTGTTATGATCATAAGATTTACTTTTTTGTTTCGTTCTGTAAAGTCCAATCTAGGGTTATTACTAACCAGCCGTTTTTTCACTTTTATATTTTTCTATAGCGTCTTTTACACTACCGCTTTCCCCGGTAATAATTTGCAATTTTGCGGCTTGTAACACCTGCTCTGCTTTTGGGCCCACTTGCCCGGTTATTACAGCGGATACTTTTTTAGCAACCACTAATTGTG
>AMFJ01000975.1_pt1 | contig 16764 bp, 16 predicted proteins | sample 427208 | NCBI WGS metagenome assembly AMFJ01 (sample SAMN02954298, study PRJNA114691) | groundwater metagenome | biome: aquatic; feature: subsurface aquifer; material: sediment; isolation source: subsurface aquifer sediment | place: USA: Rifle, CO | collected 2008-08
CGAATATGTCAGCATATGGGCTTTAGCCAAGAAAAATCTTGAAAGAACTAATGATGAATTAAATCATTTATTTGATTTATTAAGGAAAAAAATAGTTTCAATGAAACAAAAATTCATTGATAACTGAGTTAAATTTGAAACTGTTTGAAATTTAGATTTGCTTCCAGTTGATATCAAAGAAATTTTGCTTGATTTACAAGAAAAGACAAAAGAGGGAACTAAAATAACTTTTATACTGGCAATGGCCTATGGATGACAAGATGAAATTGTAAGATGAGTAAAACAATTCCTAAAGGAAAATGTTGAAAAACTGACTCCTGAAAATATCGATAATGTTTTAGAAAATCTTGATGAAAAAATATTCTCGAATTATTTGGAAACATGAAAATATCCACCACCTGATTTGATAGTAAGAACTGGTTGAGATATCAGATTAAGCTGATATTTTCTTTATCAATCAGAATATAGCGAATATTATTTTACAGACACTTTCTGGCCGGATTTCAATGAAAAAGAATTTTATAAAGCCCTGGACTCATTAAAATGAGCCAAGAGAAATTTTGGTAGATAAAATAAAAAAAGCTCATTATTCATGATGAGCTTTTTTGATATTAAAGCAAAATTTAAATTATCAATTTTTTGATATAAAATAAAATTGTCTATTTGTCAAAAATTAAACTTGACATTTGTAATAAATCAATATAAATAAATTATTACCTATTAATGTTTTTCAATTATGACTCAAGAAATCAATCAAGAAACTCAATCAAATTCTGTTAAAGAAATTGAAATCTGTAAGAATTATAATGAAGTATTGCAATCGAAATATTTTGATGATTTTTTGAAAGTGGTTATAGAAGAATTTGCAGAGGGTTATATTTTTCAAACAAATACTAATCCCGATAATGCTTTTGATTATATTGTAATAGGAATAAATGAAATATATTTAAGAGAAAATTTAAAAAAAGTACTTATTGAATTTTTCAATGAGGTAAGATCAGGTAAGTTTATAACCAATGAAAGATTGCAGATTCTGAAAAAACTTGAAAAAGATGAAAAATTTATAGATATTGCAAAAAAGCATTATGAAAATATTTGAACTTATAAATGAGAAAACAGAGAGGGAATAATGAATTTTATGAAAATGTTTTCAAAAGATTGAAAAATAGAATCAGGAACTGATTTTTCATATTTTTTTCATTTTCTATGAAATAAAATCATAGAAAATAATGTAGAAGAGTTTTGAAAAAATATTTCTAAAATATTAGATAAAGATCCTATAGCTGTAGAATTATATAAAGATTGTGAAATAGTTTCAGAATGAAACAAATTAGTGCTTTTGTCGTATGATAAAGGTAGCAATAATAAAATCTTTTTTCTTTGCAATAAGGTTAAACAAGAAAAAATAGAAAAATATGAAGTTATTATAGGTGATCTGAATATAAAAGAACATTTACCTAGTAATGTTATTACTGCAAAAAATACTGAAACATGAAAAATGGTATTTTTAGATTTGGATAATATGGAAGAGATTATTTCGTATGATAAAAAGTATTGATTTCATGTCGAATTTAACGGAAAGTTATATTTTTATCTAATTCAATGAAATAATGCTATAGTATATGATTTTTCTTGATGAGAAGTTATAAATATTTTTGAAAATTCTAAATTTGAATTTGCTGATTATCGCAATGAGTTCGTTTGTATAAAAACAAAATGAGAAGAAGAATATAAAATAAATTTATATTCTTTGAAAGATAATAAAATTATACTAGACAATTTCAGTTATTTAAAAAATAAAAGCACTAATGATAGAACTTGTTTTGTTTATGCTTTTTATAATCTAGATCGAAGCAATCCCATATATAAAGTTTTTATTGATTGAATTTGATCAGTAAATCAAGAATTTAAATACATTGATGAAGATTCTCAGATTTCATTTGGTAACAATGGTGAAATTAAAGTTAGGTGATGGATAGAATGAAAGGAAAGTGACAAAGAGTATATTATCAATATAAAGAATTGAGAGATTATCTCACCTAAAGATTCAGAAAATTTTAAGCCAAAAAATATAACCTTATTTCAAAAGTTAAGAAAATTACTAAGCTAATTTTGAAAAAATCATATATATAAAAAACCAGTGTATATTATTAATAATTAATTTTTTAAACATGAATAGCACATTTAAATCAAGATCATTGAGGGAGGTTTCTATTTGTCAAAATTATGAAGAGGTTTTAAAATCAGAATATTTTGATGAATTTATTGAATGCGTTACAGAGAATTATACTGAGAATTTAGAATTTAATGAAAAAACAATTTCTGTTTTAACAGGAAATCTTTGATTCAAATTTGTATTCACAGGAGATACTGAACAAAATGAGAAATTAGCGAAAATGAATATCAAAACAATCATTATAAATCTTTTCTCTGATATAAAAGCAGCCAAATTTATTGATCAAAAAAAGATGGACATTCTGAAATTTGTTTATAATGATGAATCTTTCATGAACACTGTAAAAAATGTTTTTAAAAATATTTGAGCCCTTAAATGAGGAAATTTAGAAGGAAAGTTGAAATTTATAAGAATGTTTATGGATGAACCATTTGATAATAAAAAATGCAGATTTGAATTTTTTGAATTTATGGTATTTTTGAATAATAAAATATCAGAAAATAATACAGTAGCTTTTTGAAAAAGTATTTCAAAAGAAGTCTGAGAAGAAGTTTCTTGAATTTTAGAATCTGAGAATTCACCGAAAAATGATTCGTTTCCGGGATATGAAATTATAACAGAATGAAAAAATTTCTCACTTTTTGCTAATTCAAAAAATGAACATAAAAAAGATTTTTATATTTATGATAAAGAAAAACAGGAATTTGTTAAAAAATATAAGATTGAAGTTAGTGATTTAAATACTCAGGATGTATTACCTAAAAATGTCATTACTGCCAAAAACACTGAAACTTGAAAAATGTGCTTGCTTGATTTGGATAATTGAGAGGAAATTATTGATTATAATGATAAATATGGTTGTTATGTTAAATATGACAGTTGTTTATATTTTTGCTTAATAAAATATCCAAATGCTGTAATATATAACTTTACAAAACGAAAAATTGAGATAACTTTTGAAAATTCTGAATTTGATTATTTTGATCTTAGTTCAGAAAATATTAGAGTAAAATCAAGATGATGAAATGTTAGTGCTTCTCAAATTTATTCATTAAAGGATAAGGAAATCATACTATGAAATTTTCAAGAAATGAGAGATTTATGAAAATTAGATGATGGTTCATTTAAATTTATTTATACTCTCTGTCAAGAAAAAAGTTTTCCTGATGAAAAAATATTTATTGAATGAATTTGAAGCATTAATTTTGTATTTGAAGATATTTTAAAAGTTTCTTGAACAAAAGATGAACTTAAAGTTATCGGTAAATTAAAATGAAGTAAAATGCCATTAAGACATATATACTATACAATCAACACCAAAACATGAAAAATTACTACGGATTTTAAAAAATCACTTAAATTTTGGTAATAATTCGAAAAATCCTACTAAATTTAGTAGGATTTTTTATTGAAGAAGTAGAACATTATCCCGAATATCGCTCAGAAAAGATGTCAGACAAAGCTAATATTTCCAGTGAGTCCGATTGCAACATTTATTCAAAGAAATAATAAAGCGGATTTATATTCAGGATTCTTTCTTCTTTTGAGCTCCATGGTTATATAGGCTAAAATAGCCATAGCAAATCAGCTAATTCAGATTGTTGTTCATGTTGACAGAAATAATAGGGCAATTCATACAAAAATAGAGTTCAACACAAAAAAAGTTATATATCTCTTATTTCAAATAAAGCTTTCAAGCTGATTTCAGAAAATGTATATGAAAAGACTATTTGAAAGTATATGAAAAAGTCATCCGTGAAGAAATTGATAAAGCAAAAACTGAATCAAAAACAAAAGATAATTTCAAGAAACCAGAAAATCCTTGTTCATTCAAAAAATCAAAATTCAAGGATTAACAGATGAAATTATTGTAACAAAAGCGCTTGTTAAAATAAGCAAATTTGAAAATGATTTATTTTTCATCGGGATGTTTTTTAAAGAAATATGCGAAATATATTCAAATTATAATCATTGGAATTGATAGAATCTGTCACAAGGTTAGCCATCAAAAAACATATCAAATCTGAGAATCAGGAATTCTTATAAATTCTACCGAAAACCTGAAAATTCCATAAAAAAATAGAAAATATCATCAGATTTCTCATTTATACTTCCTTTTCCTATAGAAATGATTCAGTAAGAAGAACAGTATGATTCACTCTAAAAAAGCTTCCAAAAGGGGAGAGGGGAAATATCAGATTCAATCTTTATAGACCGCCAAAAATCATTCATAAGGCTTTCATAGAAGTTCCTTGTTTATATAATTTCATATCCTTCACAAAAAAAGTCCAATAGGCAAAGCACAAACTACATTATCTGAAATATCGAAAAAATTCTTATTGTTAACTTTTGAAAATATTAGCATAGCAATTATTACTCATATCACTCAACCATGAAAACTCATTCATCCATGCCAAAAAGCAAGGATTTCAAATGGGTTTGAAATATAAAAGTCTAAATTATAGAAAAGAATATATCAAATCCTTCATCCTAAAATCACTCAAAAGAAAATATAAATTACTAGATTTTCTAGATCAATTTCAGATAAAAACTTTCTTTTTTTCAAGAAATAAAAACCTAAAATAAAACCAAGAGCATAAGCAAGCCCATAATAGCTTGGAGCGATTTGTATTCAGAAAATGGTGATATCAAATATTTTCATTGTTCTTTAAAAATCACTAAAGACCGTGGATTGTATCCTATACAAAACATAATCCTCTTCCTTCAAAGAATCTGAATCAAGCCCTGCTTTTTTACAAACAAGAGAGAAAAGATCTTTTGGGGTTGAAATCAGGTTTGTGATATTCGGAAGAACGACTCAAATTTTTCAAAGATTTTGGCTTATGATTATCAATCAGTCAGTTTTAATATCAACCTCCTCCACTTTTGATACAATTTTTCTCTGTTCGTTTGTGATTATATCAACTCTAAAATTGATTTTTTTAACTTCTAAAGGGTTTTTGATAGCTTCAGCAAATCTTGGATCCTTTATGCAAAATAAAGTGTTTTCTATAAGCTCTAAAATCGTATTTGATTTTTTTATCGATACCCTTCAGCTTGAAGCAATTATTTTTCAATCTTTATAAAGTGTAACAAAACACAAATCCTTTGTTTTAGTCAATTCATGATCTCTTAATCATAAATCATCTACAGAAAGGATTTTTTTCTCATTCAGGTAAGTTTCTAATATTTTTTGTGCAATTTTATTCATTTTAATTAATTGTTATCAAATAAATTCAAATCTTTTCATTACTTTTCAATTTCTTTCAATGCTTTCGCTAAACATTCCTTTTTCTCTTATCCAGATTTGTCACCCTCAGTAAAGCGCCTTATATACAACAAATTCTTCTTCCGGGTTTTCTGAATTTTTTGCAATTCAGATAACTTCATATTCATTTCATTTGAAATGCCTGTATTTTCAAAGTTGTATTTGCTCCATATTTTAGTTAAATTTTTCAAGTTCTTTCTTTGCCTTTTCGACCATTTCTTTTTCTTCTGATTCGATCTGCGAAAAAATATCTCAAAGATAATCAAGTCAGCTTATTTTATACAAGAGATAATAAATATATTCGAAAATATTCCTAAAAACATTTATAGATACGTTTATTATGATTATAACTCAAATCAATATATATAAAGATTGATTTGATTTTGTGACATTCAAGAAGGTTACTATAGAAATCAATATCGAAACAAAAAAACCGATAAAGCTTCAATACAGTCCGATTAATATATATCTATAATTTGATAAGACTTCAGAAAGAATAGATGTTCATAAAATGCTCACTAAAATATGGATAGTGAAAATATATATAAGCATTTCATCATGATTGTATGCTGTATAAAGATATCCAGGAGCTAAAAAGATATACAAGAATATAGAAAACAAGAAAACCTGAACAAATGTAATGGATCATCTTTTGTATTTTTCAGGATTGATTATCTTATTCATAATAAGATTCAAAGAAGAAGTCAGTAGTGTTGCAAAAAATCAAGTCAAAGAAAATATGTAAGGATAAACTCAACTGAATGATCCTGTCTTAAGTGAGAAAAAATAAATTGAAAAAAGAATTATGATTCAACCTGCAAATCATCAAATAAGGCTTCATAATGCATTTAATCAAATAGTTAAAGGTTCTACTTTAACTGGACCTAAAATATCTTCATTTGTTAAATTATTTTCTTCTGTGCTCATTTTTTATGTATGAGAAAATTAATATAATGACTCAAATATTAATAAATATATCAGCAAAATTAAAAATTGCAAAATATTTTAAGCTTATGAAATCAATCACGCTGGAATAAATAAGCCTTTCCAATCAATTTCAGATGGCTCATCAGATTATCAATCAATATGCGATTTGAATTATGTTTCATTTTGATTTTTCGTATTTGAAATAATAATAAATGATTGATGATATAATTATAAATGTTAATATTTTTAAAATTAATCATTCAATTGGCAAAGAGAAGGCTATTCAAGGATTTTTTGAAATATGTAGATTTAAAAAATCTCAAATTAAATTAATATTTTTGTCACCCAAAAAAAATTCCATGAATCTTTTTGAAGTCCAATCTATAACAAAAGATATAAATGTTATTGTATAAAAATACATTATTTCCTTATTAACAATATAGTTTGTTTGATATCCATTTTTTTCTCCATCGGTAAAAAATCATTTCAATCCTGAATAAAAACCTTAAGATTATGTTTTTTTGCAGAATTAATGATTTTTTTAAAGGAGTGATAGTATATCATTGTTTCTGCTCATTCTAAAAATCCAGAATCAGGATTTCAAGATTCTTTGAAAAACTTTAAAAGTATTCTATCTCAGTCTTTTAGCTTAACTTTCAATTCCTTATCATTTCAAAAATCTTTTCAGTTTATAAAAAATTTTGTATTGGTTGTGATTATTTTAATGTTTTCATCGGAATGTGATATTGTTGAGATTAGACTTCTGCCATTTTTTAATTTTTTTGATATCAGGAAGAAAAAATCATCTAAATTTTCAATGAACTCAAAAGTGTATTTCATTATGATTATATCTAATTCATTGTCATCTAAACTCTTTAAATATTTTTCGATATCACTTTCTATGAAATTTAATACTTTAATTCGGTTTTTAAACTCATTCTTCAAATATGATTTAGCAAGATTCAGCATTGTTAAAGATATATCTACCCAATCGATTTTGCTTCAGCTTTTTATAAGATATTTAAATAAATCATGGTATCTATCAGGATGAGCTCATCATCAAAGTTCCACAGCATGCAGTGGCAATCATCAAAAACACTTAATTTCTTCCATTGTTATTTTATCAACAATTTCCGAAACCTTAAAATTTCTTTCATTTTGTTCAAGTTCAGCAAACTTCTTTGAAATTTCCTTGTCAAAGTACATTTCAAGTCATTTCATTTGGAATGTTTATGAGTTTAAGATACTGTTTATATATAATTGATTTCATTTAACAATACATTCTGCTTGCAAAACATTATATCAACTTCTTAAAGCAAGTTAAATGTTTCGTCTAATTCATCTTTTGTGTTATGTTCGCTTAATAATCTATAAAATTTGCCGCCGAACAAATCCACATCAACAAATTTATCTTTTCTTTTTTGATTTAAGTTATTTAAAATTGGATTATAATTTTCAGGTATTTTGTCTGTTATGATTCAAATTTTGTATTCATTTTAAAATTTTTATTTTTATATTTTTGTTAATTTCTAATATTATTTATTTTTTATGATTTTATCTATAAGTCCATATTCAAGTGAATCTTCTGCAGTCATGTAGTTATCTCTGTCACAATCTTTTTCAACTTGCTTAATATCTTTTCCTGTATGCTTAGCTAATATTCAATATAATCTTGTTCATGTTCTTAAGATGTGTTCAGCTGCGATTCTAATGTCAGTAGCTTGTCATTCAGCTCATCCAAGAGGCTGATGTATCATTATTTCAGAATTTGGCAATGAATACCTTTTTCCTTTCGTTCATCAAGCCAATATTACTGATCACATGCTTGCAGCCATTCATACGCAAACAGTAACAACATCGCAACTGATGTATTGCATTGTATCATAAATTGCAAGTCCAGCAGTAACATGTCATCCAGGAGAATTTATATACATTGTAATTGGAGATTTTGGATCTTGTTTTTCTAAGAATAGCAATTGTGCAATTACTGTATTAGCAACCATGTTATCGATAGCATCTCATAAAAAGATAACTCTATCTTCAAGAAGTCTTGAATAAATATCATAAACCCTTTCTCATCCACCTGGTGTCTTATCTATGACAGTAGGAATTAGAGTATTTTTAATAGGTATTATTTTTTTCTTTTTCATATTATTTAAAATTAAAAGTTAATTCAATATTTTAAGAGATTGTCTAAAAACCTTCTATTGGGTAAGGTATAGTTATATTCGAATTACTTACTTCAGATCAAGAATAACTATCTCATTCCTCCAAACTAACACTTCCACTTCAAATTAATGAGTCCGGACATTTAGTACAAGAGGTTTTATCAAAATTTCAAGCGGTTTTCGTTAAGTATGTTTTTTGATCATCTGATAATGTTGCTGCAATATTGTAGGCTTGTCATTTTTTTCAGTTGGAATTCCAGCTTGTAGGATTATTCGGTTTTGCATAAACTGAATATATGTATTCTCAGATTCAATAATCCTTAAAAGTTGAGCTATCTCAAACTTTCATATCCTTTAAAGAAGGATCAAGTAATTCTTGAGATAGGTATTGTTTTGATAGTACAGTCGAATCCATTGTTCATTTTGCTCAAACCTGATCTGTTCATCCGCTTTCAAAAACCTTTCATCCTCATACAATGAGTGATCAGCTTACTGACACTATTATGTCCACATCTTTCGATCAAGTAAAAGTACTTGTCGGAGTAGCCGTTGCTCATGATGAATATCACCACACATTGGTTCAAGAACTATAGGTTGAAGGAAGGGGATAATAATTATTGTTTTGAAAAAAAGTCTCAAGCGCTGTTTCAATATTTGTGATATCTCCTAATCTTTTTGAATTCTTTGCCTTAGATGTGCTTCATGAAAAGTTTGTATAAGCAACTACGCTGATAATTGCAAGAATTGTAATAACAACAAGCAATTCGATAAGAGTAAATCATTTATGACCTGTTTTCATTTTTATAAAAATTAATTTATTATGCTTTTTCTAAGTTTATATTAAATTGAAATAATTTCAAATAAATATAATAAAAACCTCCAATTGGAGGTTTTTATTATATTTTAAGATTGGATTAGTAAGGGAATACATTTGTGTTTCAATCTGAAACTGCTTCACTTGTATAAATTGTAGTATTATTGTTATTTGCTTCAGAAACTCATTGTAATAGTCATTCAAGTTCAGCGTATTTTAGGTATAATGCTCAGGTGCTTGAAGGTGCAGCAGAAAAGGTAATAGTCAATCAATCAGCTGAAATTTTACTTATAGTTCATAAATTAGTAACATCCTGTGCCCTTAATTTTCCAATATCAGAAGATCAAATTGTAGCTGTAAGATTTGCTCAAGTTGAAGATATTGTAGCTGCGTATGTTCCAGTTGAAGTTCTTGGTTTGTATGTTCATAGAATTTTTGCAGAAGGAGAACTATCTCATTCCATTGTGGCAGCAACCTCGTATGCTCAACCTACTAAAGTTGTCACTCATAACTTATATGAATCTTGTGAACTTGGATCTTGGAAATCTGTTTGTTTGATTCATAAAGCAGTATAGTTTACATCTCAACCAGCATAATCACTTGAATCAATATATATTGATCAGGTATTACCAGCTAATCATGAAGTAGATGCAGAAGTAATAGTAGTTCCGCTTAATGAGTTAGATGGACCAGAATTAGGGGTGACATAATTAATTATATTAGTACCATTTGCTTGTCAAACTGTAATTTTTGTACTGATACTGTTAAGATCGCTTGTTCTTTTTGAATCTCTAGCACTTGTTGAGTATCCATTAAAAGATAAGAAAGCTATAGTACCTAGAATAGCAAGGATTGTAATTACAACTATAAGTTCCACAAGTGTAAAACCTTTTGTACTAGAAGTAACTTGTTTTTTCTCTATATACATAGATAATAAATTAAAATATAAAATAATATTGATTAATATATCAACAGTTTTATTAAAACATAAATATTATAATTTGTCAATTATTATAATATTAATATTAAGTGCGATACAAGCTGTATTGTAATAATTTTTTTAATAAATCAAATTATTTTTGAATTAAAAGTAGTGAAATTTAATTGGCAATGTCTAATATTTGCATAAATTTTAAATAAATATTATAATAGCTAATATACATTATATAAAAAACAAAAAAATGTTTGAAAATAGAACAAAAAAACAAAATGAATTTCTGGATTTCCCCATTAAAAATGATGTTTGAGATATAATTGAATATACTTCAAGCTTATTTGAGAATGCGATTAAATTGAAGGCATCAGATATCCATATAGAGCCAACTCGTGATTTCGTAATATTAAGATTCAGAGAAAGTTGAGATTTTGTTTATGTGGATAAGATTAGCCACGGTGAATATTCAAAGCTTTTGTCGAGGATAAAGATAGCATCCAATTTGAGAATTGATGAAAAACAAAGGCCTCAGGACTGAAAAATGGCATTCAAATCAGAAAATGTGACTGAAATGGTTGATATCAGAGTAAGTATTATGCCAGTAATTGATTGAGAAAAAGTAGTAATGAGAATTCTTATCCAAGATTTTTCATTATTGAATCTTGAAAAGCTTAATTTTATAGATTTGAACCTTAAGAAAATAAAAGAGAGTCTTAAAAGTAAATATTGAATGATACTTGTTGCATGACCGACTTGAAGCTGAAAATCAACGACACTTTTCAGCATGCTGAAATATTATGATCCTTTAGATTATAATATAACTACTCTTGAAGATCCGGTTGAATATAATATTCCATATATCAATCAGACTCAAGTAAAAAAAGATGTTTGATTTGATTTTGCTCAATGATTAAGGTCTCTTGTAAGACAAGATCCAGATATTATCATGGTTTGAGAAATAAGAGATAAGGAAACTTCAATGCTTTCAATAGAAGCAGCTCTAACTTGACATCTTGTACTTTCAACAATACATACCAATTCAGCTGCTTGAACAATCCAGAGACTTATAAATATGTGAATAGAACCATTTCTTATATCTTCATCATTAAAGCTTATCGTATCTCAAAGATTAGTAAAGAAAAATTGTGAAAAATGTATTAAGCCATATCAATTAACTGATCCGACCTTGATAAAAAAAGTTTCAACCTACCTATGAAACATTATTGAGGAAAAAGTTGAAGATATTAATTTCTATAAATGAACCTGATGTCCTGATTGTGATTGAACATGATTTAAATGAAGACTTTGAATCTATGAGGTTTTGGTTATGAATGACATGCTTGATTCTTTGATACTAAATAAAGCTTCTGTTCATGATCTTGAAGAAAAAGCTAAAGAATTATGAATGATAACAATTATGCAAGATTGATTCTTAAAATGTGCAACTTGAAAAACGACAATTGAAGAAATAATGAAATTAATATAGATTTATAATTAACTTTCTGTTGTGATCATACAAAAAATAAAAAACATATTAACTCCAAAAAAACAAGATCCTGAAGTCATAAAATGATTTAAGGATGCTTTCTCATATATAAAAATGTATGAGAAAATCTCCGATTACAATAATGCTATATATGCAACAAGAGAATTGATATTAAAAACCAAATCAGCAATAAATTATAATGAAGAGGTTTTAAAAAAATTATATACAATGGAATCTTCCAATATTGAATCAGTTTCAAGAACTGCACAAGAAAAAATAAAAAAAATAAAAAAAATAATTGATAGTTTGTACTTAAGATTAAGTTCTTTGGATGTTATTCTTAGAAAATTTGAACAGAAAAACGAGAATGAAAAAATAAAGCTTAAAAAAGAGCAGGATGATTTTGCATTCAAGAAACAATCAAAAGAAATAAAGCTTTACATTTCAAAGAAAGATTATCTTAAAGCACTAAGTATCTCAAAAAAGCTTGTTTTTGATTTTCCTAATAATAAGGAAGCTTTAAATATATTAACAAAAGTTCAATCTTTACATACCAAAGAAAAAAACAATAAAGAAAAAGAAAGTAAAAAATCTGAAAAAATTGATCAGATATTGTGAGATTTATGAGTAAGTGTTGAAAATGATAAAAACAATGAAGATAACTCATTGTTTTGAAAATTAAAATCTTTTTTCAAAAATTCCTCACTGAATAGACAAAATAAAAAAGATTACATTAAAAGATTAAAGACTTTTAATGACATTGAGAAAATGCTTATAAAGACTGGTACAATAAATGATATCAATGAAGATACTTTGAAGGATAACGATATATTTCAAATACTTTGAAACGGTTTAACTAAGGATTTAGAAGATTTTAAAATCCAATGATTCAATGTATTTTGAAAAATCATTTGAAAAGATAAGATCATCTGAGATACTTTTTGATATTATAAGATAGATAATGAAAGGACATTGTTTTATATTTGAGATGCTACATGACATTGAATACAAGCATGATTTACTGTTACAATGATGACTAAATTATTCTTTGATTTATCAAAAAAAATAAAAAGCTTTCAAGATTTGTTTTTAAAGATAAATAATTGACTTAAAGAAAGGATAAAATGAAAGATGTTTATAACATCGATTTTCTTTGAATGGAATCATATAAAAAACTCGCTTAATTATATTTGAGCATGACACATTCCACTTCTTGTTTATAGAAAAAAAGAGAATAAGGTTGAGAGAGTTATTTGTTGATGATTAGCTCTTTGAGTTAGAATGATAAACAATGTATCTTCTATTAAAGTTAAAGAACTTGAAATGGATGATTGAGATGTAGTTTTGGCTTATACTGACTGAATAATAGAAATCAGGGATACCTTTGGAAAAATGTTTTGAGTTGAAGGTTTAGAAAAATTATTTCTAACTTTTGCAGAAAAATTTTCAAATCCTGAAAAGATTTTCGAGCAAATAATGAGAGAAGTTGAAGAATACAATTGAAGCGTTAATTATGAAGATGATTTATCTTTGATTATTTTTTCAAGAGATAAACAAAAAGATTTGATTACCAATAAGGAAGAATTGCAAAAAATATTAAGTGAAACAAATTCACTTAAGAATATTAAAAATGTACAGACTAAAAACAAAACCAAAGAAGATATAATCGAGCAGATAAAAAAAGAAAGGTATGAAAGGGAATTGAAGATACGGCTTGATAGATTAGAAAGGCTATATAAAATATGAGAATTCATAAAACTTAAACAGGATGTTCTTTTATATTACAGAGAATGATATGTTCATGATAAAATGAAGTTTTATTTAAAAAAGGCTATAGCGAATGAGCAAAGGGTAGTAATAAAAAAACAGGAAGAAAAATTACAAAAGAAATATTCAACATTAGTGGATCTTTATAAAAAATGAGAATATGAAATAGTAATCAAAGAAGCAATCGATATTATATTTAAAAATTGAAAAATTTAATAACTAAAATAAATCATGTTTTCTCTAGGACAACCAAAATTTATAGATAATAACTGAAACTTCAATAATGCAAAATTTTTGCAGATTCTTGATGATGCCAGATATGCTCTTAAAACATGAAAAAAACCAGCTTGAATTGTAACAAAAACAACTCAGCAAATTGTAATTTGATGAATTTCAGAAAAAGAAGTATGGCAATTTATCGATAAGTTATCAAACTTTTTAAATAGTTGAATTGATCTAAAAACTGCATTTTGAATCTTGTATAAACAAGTAAAAAACCCAAAAATGAAAATGATAGTAAATGAAATAAGATTAAATCTTGATCATTGATTATCGATTTCAGATACTTTAAAACAATATCAAAAATACTTTGATCCTCTTATTATAGCTCTTATTACTGTTTGAGAAAAAACATGATGATTGCCCAGAGTACTAATCGAATTAGATAAAAAGCTTTTAGAATCAATTGAACTGAAATCAAAAATCAAATGAGCATTGATTTACCCTGCAATTCTAGTATTCATAACTCTTTGAATGGTGACATTCATGATGACTTTCATTATTCCTAAAATAACAGAATCATTCACGAAATCAGGAGTGGAAATCCCAGCATTGACCCAATTCATGATTAATATATCTGAATTTCTTACTAATCACTATGTCTGAATATTATCATGATTATTCTGATTTATAGTTTTTATCATGTTTTTCAGAAAAACTTTTATGGGACAAAGCCTTATTTCATATATAGCTTTAAGATTACCGGTTTTTTGATATATAGTAAGACAAGGTAATATAATACTATTTATAAATTCTTTTAGCTTGCTTTTGGATTCCGGTGTTTTAATGCTTGAAGCCTTAGATGTAGCATCAAGTGTTGTTCCAAATGTTTTTTACAAGAAAGATATAATAAGAATTAGAGATGAAGTGGAAACTTGAGTGAAGATTTCGAATGCAATGTGATTAAATATGAATGTTAAGGATATCTCTTTTTCGAATCCGTATTTTCCTGAAGATTTCGTTCATATGGTGCATGTATGAGAAGAAACTTGAACTATTTGAAAATCTATTGAAAAAGTCTGAGAAAACTATTCAAAGGAATTGAAAAGATATATAGGAAATTTGATGACAATGCTTGAACCGTTTATTATAGTTTTTGTAGGAGCGCTTGTTTGAGTTATAGTAATCGCTATAATGTTACCGTTCTTTAATCTTGCTAAGGTAGCTAAGAAGTTGTAGGAAATCTGAAAAATGCGAATTTTGCGTTCAAAACTCCGCGCTTCGTTCACCGTAGCTACCGCTACGATTCACTGCAGTGCTCGTTTTTCGCACAAACTTCATCATTTTTGAGAATTCCTGTAATCCTGGAGCCTGTCATTCCCTTGAAAACGGGAATCTCCACTAATCTAACCGGGTGTCTGTCATTTCGAGCGAAATGTAATGTAGTTGAGAAATCAATAACTAAGTTAACTTTACTAAATAGTTAGTGATTTCTCCACTACGGTCGAATGATATAGAAAATGTTTGCTATTAATTACAAATTATGACAGACTTAAATAAATAAACAAAAACAAATTATTCATTAATAAAAAAACCATGTTCGAAAATGTAATACTAAAGAATCATCCTGTAAGAGATGCAATGCTTTGAGTGATAATCGATAATAAATGATCGGATTTCTATTACACAGTCTGAACTTTTCCTGCAATCAAAATTTCTTGAGAAATAGTATATATAAATGAAGAAATTGAAAGAGTTACACCTGAAGAGACAGAAAAATTCGCAAAATCAATCATTTCGAAAGAGCAACATGAAAAATTAATTGAAACAAAGAATCTGGATTTCTCATTTTTATTTCAATGATCAAGATTCAGATGAAATATTTCTTTCCAAATGAATAATTACATGGTTGTATTAAGACTCTTATCTGATAAGATTCCTTCCATACAAGATTTAAAGCTCCCTTTTATCTATAGTGATATCACAAAAAAAGGACAATGACTAATACTTGTAACTTGACCGACTTGAAGCTGAAAATCAACTACTCTTGCTTCCATGATAAATGAAATAAACGCAAATTATGCAAAACACATAATAACTATAGAGGATCCGATAGAATATGTTCATGAACATAAAAAATCCATAGTGGAGCAAAAGGAAGTTTGAAGGGATGTTCCTGATTATAATACTGCACTTATCTGAGCGATGAGACAAAATCCTCAAGTAATATTATTTTGAGAAATGAGAAATACAGAAGAAATAGAAATGGCTCTAACATTGGCCGAAACATGACATTTGGTATTCTCAACACTACATACAAGAAGTGCATACCAGACAATTTCTCGTATAATCGACTCTTTCCCTGCATGACAGCAAAATCAAGTAAGATTACAATTAGCAGATACACTCGTTTGAGTTTTTTCTCAAAGACTACTTAGGAAAGCTGATTGAAGCTGAGTAAAGATGGTAAAGGAAATCCTAATAAAAAATACTGCAGTATCAAATCTTATCAGAGAAAATGAACTCCATCAGATTCCTTCAATAATGCAAATGGGATGAAAAGAATGAATGCAAGTTCTTGAACAGGATCTTCTTCAATATATCAATGAGTGAGAGATATCTCTGGAAGAATGACTTAAATATGCTAATAACCCAAGGTATTTGAAAGATAACGTACAATAATTAGAAAGATTAACATGTTTAAAAAAAAGTCACTTCGAAGGAGGTGATTTTTTAGCTTTGAATTGCTATTTATTTTAAAAATTCTTTTATTTCATCTTGTTTGGCGGATTTTATATACAATTATGGAAATATCTTAAGTCTGTTGATAATAAAAGATTATATGTTAATTAAATAGGAGTTACAGTTATTACTTTTGCATAATTATCCAAACAAGTTCATCAGATAGGTGTTATATTAACCTGACCTGTTAATCATCAAAATCATGTAATTATTCAAGTTCAGGAAATCTGCACGACTCATGTATTTGAGCTAACATACCCTGT
>AMFJ01000323.1_pt1 | contig 16747 bp, 16 predicted proteins | sample 427208 | NCBI WGS metagenome assembly AMFJ01 (sample SAMN02954298, study PRJNA114691) | groundwater metagenome | biome: aquatic; feature: subsurface aquifer; material: sediment; isolation source: subsurface aquifer sediment | place: USA: Rifle, CO | collected 2008-08
TAGGATATCTGAGATGAGCAGCTTTATTCCTGTTGTGACGTCCTTTCTTCCTGCCCCGTAATCGATATCTGATAGGATTTTTTCGAAGCTCTTCATTATTTCAGGCCTTGAACCCGTAGGAATTGATGAAGCAAGAGCTTGATTTATCCTTGATACGATCCTGTCTTGCTCCCTTCTTATGATGTTTTCTGGATTATCAATCAGATTCTTGAAATCCAGTAGCTCATCTATGATTGTTGCCATATGCTTGATTGTTAGTGATAAATAACTTCACACGTAGTATATTGCAACGGAAAATAGTATCCCAAAAAATATGCATAAGTGTCATATAAACTTTTGTATAATTTAGATTTGCCTTTATCTGAGGTACGGATATACTGTTTTAAAAGTGTATCATTAATGTGACATTATGAACTATATTCCATTTTTACGAAGGATATGACTCACTGAGATAGAATCCAAGATATATATCAATCTTCTGGAGAATTGACCTTCATCGATAGCAGAGATAGCCAAAACCACAGGTTTTCACAGACAGATGATATATCGTGTCTTGCCGGTTCTTATGGAATCCAAGCTATTATCCACGAGCATAGTCGGCAAAAGACGCCTCTACACAGCAGAGTCGCCAACACATCTCAAGGCAATAGTCGATAAGCTTTCTGATGATTTTGACTCAATCCTGCCATCCATGGAAGAACTCTATACCCCACGAACCGATCAGCCGCTGATAAAATATTATTCTGGAGCTAAGGGAATAACATTTCTTTTTGATGATGTCATCAGGACTCTCAAGAAATGAGATATATTCTACAGATACAGCGCAAGGAAGGCATCAGACGATTCTCCGAAGAACTATTTCTCCGATGCTACCTGGGCAATGAGAGAAAAGAAGCAACTCGAACGCATACTCATAACCAATGAATGACTCTCCAAATATAAAAAATCCCGTCTCGATAGGGAAGTGGTCACTATTCCGAAGGATTTCGATCTTTTTGAAGACAATATTTCAAAAGTGATATATGGCACAAAAGTCTGAGTCGTGGATTATAATTCCGAAAATGCATTCATCATCGATAATGAGAAATATGCCAATTTTGAAAGGAAGGTATTCCAGCTCTTATTCAAATATCTGAGCAAAGATCAACAACAATAATATCCATTAATCATACAAATTTATGGAAAAGCTGAATCCCGAGAATGTTGCACATACCAATCAGAGACTTCTGGTGGTCGAGCTGCAGAAAAGATGAGTCGATGTCTACAACGTTGATTCTTCCATAGAACTCATAAAAGCTGTTTTCAGATGACGGGAAGAGTATATCCTTGACCGCTTCAGTTCTTCGACTCCGCATTCGCAAGTAGAGATAACCGCAGACAAATATCTCTCCAAGAAGCTGATGCAAGCTAGTGGCATCGCTGCCACAAAAGGTGAAGCATTTAGCTGAGTTGATATCAATAAGGCCATAGCATATATTTTGACAGAACTCACATTCCCGGTTGTCCTCAAGCCTAATTGGTGATCCCATGGAGATGAGATCGTCATGAATATCGATTCCATCCCAAAATTCGAGGAGGCAGTCAGAGATTATGCCAGAAAATTCTGAGAAAGGTGATCATTTCTGGTCGAGGAGCAATTCTCTTGAGACGAATACCGCATCTTCATTGCAGCTAATTGAGACCATGCCGTTCTTCACAGGGATCCTGCATATGTCATCTGAGATTGAGTCAGGAATGTGACCGAACTCGCAGAAACCGAGAACACAAAAAGACTGGCCAATTATAAAAAAGCCAGCCTTTGCCCGATAATCATAGATCCCAATATCATACCCGACTCAACTATAATCCCACACAAATGACAGAAACTCTATGTCCGCTCCAATTCCAATCTCGCAAAATGAGGCTATTCTGTCGATATGACAGACATCGTCCATCCTTCAGTCATACAGATAGCCAAAAAAGTCCTATCCAGCTTCCCATGATTGCCATATGCTTGAATAGATATGCTCTCAAAAGATCCCCTCATAGAACAATCAGAAGAGAACTACAGGATACTAGAAGTCAATTCCAATCCGTGACTATCCATGCATGCATTTCCCTGAGCAGGGAAGCCGAGGAATGTAGCTGGTATTATTGCTGATATTATATTTCCGGAGAGTGTGGAGGGGTATTGATATATATCAACTGCCATTGACAAATAATATGATATGTTTATTATAAACTATATATAGTTAATTTTCATGTATGCAACAATCAAATATCATTTCTTATCCTCATCTATCTGCACAAAAAGCTAGTGTGACCGGAATGACAGTTATTAATCCGATTTTGACAGATTTTTTCTGAATAGATGATGCCATAAAAATTCAGAGTTTACTTCAAACTAAGAATCCTAAAGAATTTATTATTGAGCTGAATTCATTTTTCCAAAGAAATCCTGAAAAAGAATGGACATTCAAGGAAATATCTGAAATGCTTAATGAATTCATTAATATAGTGCTTTCAAAAACAAGCGACCGAAAAAGAAAAATTGTTAATATTGTTGAGGATATTCTGCTAATTAAAGGACATGATTCTAATCTTATCGATATGATATGCCAGATGAAGATTTATTTCGATGCAAATGTTGATAGAGAAATGAAACTCACATGAAAACTAATATCAAATCTTAATCTTGATACGATTGATTATCTGTAATCTTTAAATTACATTTTTTGAATTTTGGATATTCATCAATCCCATCCTCCTCCTGATATCTTTTATATCATCAAGTCTAGATCTCAGCTCTGCCGGCAGCTCATACAGCTCATTCTTTTTAGAAAGTCACAGTTATTGAATCAAATTTTTATCATATTCTAATTTATTTCACTTTTAGTGAATTATGGTTTATAATAATTTCATATTTTATTTAAATAATTTATCATGATAAAGAAAATATTGTTGATTTTTGGTATTTCATTTATTTTCGCTTCTCAAGTTTTTTGAAATTTTTCAGACATAAGCACTTATTATTTATTTTTCCAGAATAAAAATACAAATGAACAAAAATATATAGAAACTAAATCTTACGGTAACTGATTTTTCTTTAATAGATACCTTTTAAAATATATTGATTGAACTGAAATTTGATGAAAATCAAAATTAAATAATTGGAATTTAATCAAAATAGAAGATAGTTATTTTCATGATAATCCTGGTAATCATGAAACTGCATATTCTAATTCTTGAGTTATTTCAGTTTGGAATTATTGAATAAATTTTGAAAATAAAATATCCACTTGATCATTGTCGGATGTAAGTGGATTAGGTATCCTTACATTTCAGGATATCACGTATTTTGAAAGTATAAAAATTTATTTTCATATGCTGATGGATTTATTCTGAATATGGTTTTTATTATTTTTGCCTTTAAATATAATTATATTTTTTTGTTTCTGATTTCTATTATTTTTACTTTATGAAAGATATTGATATGGAATTTTTAAAAATGTTTATATAAATTCATTTTTTATTTATATAACCGCATATCTTATTTTAATTTATAGTTGATTGAGTTTTGTTGAATTAGCTTCTGGTCATGCTTTTTGAATGTCTACTTATGGAGTTATGGTGTGAATCCCAAAATTATTCCTATATTTAATATCTTATAAAGTTTTTTGAATATATCATAATAAATATCCGAATAAAAAAATATTATACAAAAATATCATGTATTGATATTTTATGCTTTTTTGTTTAGTTATGATTATTTCAAACATCATCAATCGTTAAAAATACAAGAAAAACCCTCCGAAAAGGTGAGGACTTAGAGACAATATTTTGCTAATAACCGATACTTATGATATTATTTGGTTAATCCAAATATTTGTATGCCATATTTATGCAAAACAAAATATCTATAACTGAATATAAGGAAGATATGGCTAGGATATCTGCCTTAAAAAAGAGCTTATCATGAGGCCTTGATTGTAAAATATTGAAAGTTAAAGAGTCAGTAAGGGATTTAGTCGATAATGGAAGTAAAATGTATTCAGCAAATGAGAAAGATGACCCAGAAATGATATCTTTTGGCATTGAAAACACTTCATTGAAAAAATATATAAGAAGAGTCTCAAGCGCTAATTCACAAGATAATACCGCAGCAGTTCCTATATCCTCAGATAAATGAGAGGATATGATGGTTATGCTTCAAGAATGTTCGGATCTTATCAGATGCTTTTCAGGTTCAAGGCTTGACTTTTCTATTGATTGAGCGATTTGATTATCATTAAGGCAGCTTAACGAAACTGGAAGTTTCCTAAGAAAACATAGAGATATAGACTTATTGGTCAGAGAAGGGGATTTAAACGATATTGATAATTTACTCAGGAATCAGTCAAAATGAAAAAAATGGTGACTCTTTATTTGGCATACAAAGGAAGCCAAGACTAATAATAAACTATCTTTTTCTCCTTTTAAGCAAAGCAGCTGAGATCAAAAGTGAATGATTCAGGCAATCCCAGTAACTGATGACTGAATAATTGATGAAAAAAGGTATTCTGGATTTACCATGATTGATATCCACTACTTGAAAAATAAATGAAATGAATTATGTTATGGCTGAAGAAATATTAACGAAGATGAGATATTTAAAAATGAATTCGTCCATTTGCCTGATTGAACAAAAAGCCCAGTGGTAAGTTTGATACATATGGCAGTCAACAAGGCAAAATCAGATAGAGCACAAGATATTTTTGATTTGAAATACATTCTAAGCTTAATGGAATCTGAAGAACAAAATAAAGTTATAGATGAATTAACGATATTGAAAAAAACGACTGATAGGGAAGATGAAATTGCAAAGCTTGAGCAGTGAATGGGTAGGGTGCTTGAATACAGAAAAATATGAATTATAAACAATTTATCAGAAAAGCTAAAAAACAATCAATTCAAGAAAAGATTCAATCCATTAAAATACTATAGTTGAGAAGAAATAAATAAAAAAGATATAGAAAAAAAGATTGATCTCATTATCGATTCAAAACTCAACTTCTCAAAATTTGAAGCATTGAAGCTGATAGAACAATCAATTGAATATTATAGCATTGAAGAAGGCTTAAAGAGTGTTGCAAAATATCCTGCATATCATTCTACAAATTCTTTTACTCTAAGAAAGGCCCTTGAGGAGTGATTTGAGTGATGACATGGCGCCTATAATTGAGAACATCAAGTATTGGATGAGCAACAAAAAGCTCATGAGCAGAAAAAACTTGATTATGATCCACAAGTCTCATTATCGGTATCCATAAATCCAGATGATCTTGAATATGTGGAGTATTTTCAGCAATTATACGCAAGAGTAAATTGCAGGAAGTGAAGATTGAAGAGCATTTTATCTGTAGATTCAAAAGAATTTGGTCTGGATAATACCCTTACTGCAATGGACAAAATTTTTGCTTATGAGATTTCTGATGCAGCCGAAAGATTAAGGAGGGATGTATCTAAAAGATTAAAAAAGGAGAATGTTACTGATGAGGAGATTATGAAGTTCAAAAATGATATGCTAGAGGCTGTAGACAATCGGGCATATGCACCAAATATAGATCATGATGACGTAAAGGATTACCTTAAAAAAATAACCTCAGATCATGCGCTATCAAAAGATATAAACGAGGAATTGAATGACCCATTCCCATGTTTCATAACTTTTGAAGGAGATGAAAATAGAGATGGTTTTTCTAGATTATTTTGAGCTTATGACAAGGAAATAAGCTCAGTTCCATGCGAAGACAGATTCAAATGAAATCTTAGTCCTGAATGCATAAGGGAAATACGGGTTCCATTAACACAAATCTCCAAAATAAGGGAATGGCTGGCTGATAAGTGATTAAGTGAAATTAAGGTTATCCCTATTGAGCTTTTTGAGATAAAGAGGATACTGTGCGAATAATTGATACTTAAAGCTACTAAAATTTTAGTAGCTTTTTTGATATTATAAAGATATCTTAGATTGAAAACCTGATGAGTTATTTAAAGAATAAACATTATAAATTTAGCTTTGGATGATATCTCCTAGTATAGTCGGTGTAGGAATTATCTTGTTCATTTCCATCAGCTTTTTATCGTTTGCTCGAGGCTTGCTTTTAATCCCATGAAATCATCATCTCAAGGATACTTTTTCAATGCATCATCAGTACAAGATAGGGATTTTTGGAATTCCCTTGAATCATAATACGACATGCACATTAAGTAATATGAATTATATTCATCTTCATTCTGATTGAACTCATTATCATAATGCTCAGGATCATCAGGAGAATTCAGAGACATCTTAAATGCTTCGGCTGCTTCGGCATATCTTTCGAATTTGATTAATAGCAGTCATTTCAATTCATAACCTTCCCTGTAAACTACTTTTCTTTGTTTTGCATGGACTAAAGCCTTTTCAACGTTACTCAATGCCTCTTGGAGCAGATTGTCAACATATTGGTGATTTGCCAGGTTTCAATATGCTATATAGCAATACTGCGAACATGTTTTAGTCATGCTTTTGAATATTTTGTATCATTTGTCTGTTTCTCATTTTTGGAAATATAGAAGTCAAAGATTATTGACCATAAGATCATTATATTTATTTATTTTAACTCACTTTAAGTATGCTTCCATTGCCAAATCATATTGCTCATCATAATTATATGCGACGCCTAATTTATAATATGCCATATCATCTTTTGGATCCAATTTGATTGCCATCTTGAATTCTTTAATCGAAAAATCAATCGGAGAAAATAAATCCCTATAAATCATTCATTTGTATCGGTGAGCTAATCAATTATCTTTTAGCCTTATGGATTCATTTGCTGACACAAAAGATTTTGCCAAATAATATTGATAAGGACGCACATTGTCCTTAAACCTGAAATACATAATCGCTGAGATATCATATTCATTTTTTGATTTTTCAGCATATAGTTTGCTAAGTTTTATGCTGTCGTTTATAGTCTTAATCTTGTTTTCAATTGATTGCTGCTTCTGAAAAAGAGCATCAGGAATGCTTCAGCCTGTTATTTTGCTTTTTATAGGAGAAATATTTATCATTTCAGCATATTCCAAATGCAATCCCTCCAATTTTCATGCATCGATATTGCCTTGAATACTTGACTCTAACTCAGCCATTCTTGCCAGCAATTTTTTATTATTTACAGAGTTTGGGTTGATTGCGCCTTTTGATGAAACGTTTGAAAATGCAAAAGCTAAACTGGCCACAAGAATCAGAATGATTAAGTATTTTAATTTATTGTTCATTGCGTTGAATTTATATTGTAAATTTTAATATTTAAAGTTGTTTTATGCTAACATATATCTTTTACAAGTCAAAAATTTGTATCACAAATTTTCCCTTCTTGTTCAATTCCTCGTGTGACCATAAAACCACTAAAAAAGGCTCTCACTTTCGTGACAGCCTTTTTTTCGTGATTTTTTGGTGAGGCAGCCCACGGCAGTAAGTAAAAATATTATAATATATTTTTGCTTTAAAAGAGAGAAGCTTGGAAAGGCTAAATGAAAACTGGCAAATAATTATTTTTTAATATAATGAATCTTATAAAATTATCATATAATTAATTAAACATGAAAATAAAAGACCTTATTGTAGCTTTACAAAAGCTCGATGCAGAGAAAAATATCTTTCTACAAAATTTTATGATGTGTGATGAGTTTGAAATTCATCAAATCAAAAAAGAACATTTATGACCTTGGACTGATTGAATAAATGAGAACAATATTTGAGACTATTATATAGCCGAAAATGAAGAATGGTTAAATAGAAATAGTAAATAATTTTTTATAATTTGTATTAATATGGGATATCCTGAAATTGAAAGTTGCTTTGGAAGAAAATATAGAAAAAGAAAATCAAGTTGTATATATTCTTTCAAGAATTCGTGAATACCTTGAAAGTAAAGAATTAAAGAAAGACTTTCCAATTATGAATTTCTTTTGCAACTGGGCACTACATATTAAAATTGAAGATACAAAACCCGTTGAATGATTGATTAAGACAATTGTTTATTCAAAAGAAAATATAAGCACAGATATTATAATAGCCACATTTTATTCTGCATTTAATGACTTTATAGGCAAAGTCTGATTACCAATGGGAATCTTAGAAGATAATAATTTTAAGATTTTCAAATTTCTTTTACTTGATATATATTCTTCTACACCCTTAATTATTAAAACTTTTAATAAAATTGAAATTGAAATTATAAAGAATGAAAAAACGTGTGATTACAATATTTTTGTTAGCGGAAAGTGAAAATAATAATGAGTACTGATAGTAATAAAGTAGAATCTAATCTACCTTTCAAATGATAAAAAAGATCAAGAAAATTAGTCAAATTGGGGTTTTTGAAAACTTTTCAGGCTGATCTCATGAATTTTGAACATTCACAGCTTTTTTTTGAGAAAACACATATGGAAAGACTACTCTTGCCAAGGTTTTTAAGTCACTCGGAAGTGACATTGGAGGTCAACTTGATGAGCTAACAACAATAGCGCCAACTATTTCTTGAATTTCTCAGGAAATAGAAATCAAGGGATTTGATACCAATACAAATTCGGAATACCCCATAAAGTACATTTATGGTTCAGCTAATTGGACCGACAATAAATTAAAGGGGAATCTTTACGTATTTGATAACGATTTTATACACAAGCACCTGATAACCTGAATAGATATAACACATGGAAACAAAGAGAAATTTACTGATTTTATTCTTTGAGATGAGGCTGTTCAGTCAATCAACCAGATTGAAGAGCTAAAGAAAAAGACACTTTTGTTGAAAAATGATTTGAAATCCTTGAAACCTCCATATTTAGCAAAGGAATTTAATGAAACTAAAATCAGGGAATATTTGCATCTGAATATAGAAACGGATGAGGAGTCTATTAAAAAGCGAAAGGAGCAAATACGATTAAAAATAACTAATTTAAATTCATCTGACAGTATTGTGAAGCTACCAGACATAGATAGTTTTGTTCCTAATTTTCTAAATGCAATAGTTAACGAAATTGAAAAGATAAACTTAGTAATTGCTAAAGATTTTCAAGATGTAACAAGCACCACACTTGAAAACATAAAAGCACATATACGCACGCATACTAATAGCTGAGATGCTATTGATGGTTGGATCAAAACCTGATTTTTGGATCATAAAAAATGAGACATCTGCCCATTTTGTGGACAGGACACAATTGAAAACCCTCTTTTGGAGGATTTTTCAAAATTTTTTAATGAAGCATATTCTGAATTTTCCACATCAATAATAGAAGATTTGAAAAAATGCGTGAATGCCTTGTATCTCGAAATAAAACTGGATGCACATGATTACTTGAAAAGAATCATTGTGAATTTACAAAAATATTACGTATATGACAACACGATATCTATACCGGGAAGCACATTAGAATTGGTGGAAGAAATAAGCGTTTTAGAAAAGGTGTTAACATAGTCTTATCAAGATGAAAAAGAGCGAATAAAATGATTTTGTAGCGAAAAAAAGCAGGCTCCACATAAAAAATTTGCCCCCATAAGTATATCAAACTCAATAGAGTTGGACTATTTAGAATTGGTAGAAAAAACAAATGAGGTTTGCAGGACTCTTGCCCCTTTAATTGATTTATGAACGAAGCTGAAAAAGTATCATCAGGAATTGATTACCAAATGATCCGCAACAGAGAAGAAATTGCTAGAGAATATGCAAAACGAGGTTGATAGGGAACTTGCTAGGGTTCAGCAAGCCCATCAGTGTAAGGTATATTTATGAAAGTTAAAAGAAATTGATGAAGCAACACTTGCAATAAAAGACAAAGAGGAAACACTTGAAACAAGTCAGAGCGCCTATTTATGCAAATACTTTGTTAGTATAAATGGGATTTATAAAAATTTTTGAAACCGAAATTTTGAACTTATAAAGAAAGAATGACCAAAAAGATGAAACAGAAAAACCTATTTTCTATCAATAAAATACAAGGGGCACGAGATTTCAGAATCTGATTTTCCTAAAATAATGAGCGAATCGGAAAAAAGAAGTTTGGCTTTTGCTGTTTTTTTGGCTCGAATTCAACAACTGGAATCCGACAAGAAGACTGATTCAATTATCATACTTGATGATCCTGTTGTGAGCTTTGATCAAACAAGAATAGATGCAACAGTGTCTTATCTGCGTGCACATATAACTCCGAATTGTAAACAGCTCATAATTTTGACGCATTATGAAAATTTTATGAGAAGCATTCAGGAGCAATACAAAACGCTACCATCATCGTTTTACTATGAAATCGAAAAAGGAGGGACATATGCTCCTAGGGATAAAAAATCATTTTTACGTAGTTTAGAATCAATTTACTATGAGAAGCTATCTAGGTTCGCAAATGGCAATACAAATGATATAGATCAGGGGTTGCCAAGGGTATTTATGGAAAAATACATTGATTCTCGATTTCAAAAACAATTACTCGACTGATGACTAGATCTTTCTTCTGATTTAAAGGATAAGATTGATGCCTTGCCAATAGATGATTGCAAGAAGATAGAGCTTCAGTGTTTTAAGAATGAATTCAATGATCCGCACCATAATTTCTCAAATCCAATAGAATTAGAAAATTTTCGAACCAGTGTTGGAAACTTAATGGACAAGTTGTACATATTATAGCTTTAAATGGGACAATCATAGAAAAGGCCTCCGAATTCGGAAGCCTGATCGGAAAGATGATTATTATTTGAAAAATTCACTAAATTCAAGTATAATAATGGAAAGTCTGAAACTTGAAAAGGAGTTATAAACGTCAAATGAGATGCGGGGCAAAAACCAGTTGCAAACTTAGGTGAAGATATATGAGAATATGAGATCAATTTTAAGAATTTAGCTAGCCATAGTGTCGACACGATGATAAGGTATATAGACACTGAGGCTACAATGAGCGAATTTACAAGAAAGAAAAATAATAATAAACCCTACGCTAAGGATAACCTTAATGACTAAACATAATATTTGGCCATGTCAGAACAATCTGTAGACATACATAATATCAATCCTCCCACGATTGTAGAAAAGGCTTCAAAATCTAAAGGTTTGGAGCATATTCCAGATGATGTAAAACAGATATTATTTTTAAACTGATTAGTGGATGCTAGAGAATTGTACCAGGAACAAGAGAACAAGGTTAAACAGATACTAATAAATAAAACTTTACAAAAAGCTATCTCAGAATGACACTATGCATGATGAATAGAGGTTAAATATATCGGGGAAGGCCTATACATGGTAAAGAGCATAAAGAAGTGAAATGTAACTTTTTATTCAAATGATAATTGAGAATCAGTTTTTTCTGTGTCTTGAGTAAGAGAAGATCCTTTTATTGAAAATAATAAGGCCCTTGAAGATTTGTGATACATTGAGAAAAAAGAAGGCGAAACATATAATATGTATAAGATCAGTTGATATATAACCTTAGCGGACTGAAAGAAAGAACCTGTTCCATGAGAAAAGATAAATACAGATGATATAAGATATTACAAGCTTTGGAAAGATATACTTTTTAGGGCTGATATTTATTCAAAGCTGTTTATATTGAAAGACAAAAAGCCGATTGAAGGAAAAATGCTCATCTATCTAATTGAAGGATGAAGCCTTAAATTAGAAGATCTTGAGCTTTTCAAGCAAAATAATGTTATCGATGATAATATGTATCTAACATGAATCCGGGCATTTAAACAAGTTATAGCATTTCAATGCAGCGACAAAAGACTGATCGGGCTTTGAATATGAATAAAAGAAAGTGATCTTAAAAGGTATACTGAAAATACAAAATACAATATATCACCCGAACTAGCGTTGGAATGTTTCAAGGCACTGCCTGCAGAAATGAGAGATATAAGTTCTCCTAAAAAATAAAAAGGCATTCATTTTTTTATATCATATATTTAAATTTTAAAAAAACACTCAACTTACTGAGTGCTCTATTTTAATATTTCAACTTTGGTAGTCCCACGGGGAATTGTTCTTCCCCAGTAGCTATCGCTCCTTGCCAGAGATGCTGCGAAGCAAATACTCTTGGGGTGCGAGGCCGGACACAAGAGACAATACTTTGTCTCTCTAAAATCTTTTCAAGATTTTGTCCTCTATTCAATTCCCCGGGTGACCATAAAAACCACTAAAAAAGGCTCTCACTTTCGTGACAGCCTTTTTTTCGTGATTTTTTGGTAGTCCCACGGGGAATTGTTCTTCCTCGTTCGCTATCGCTCTCTGCCAGAGACGGGCCAGGGTCAGGAGACAAATCGTTGTCTCCTTAAATTTGTTATCACAAATTTTCCCTTCTATTCAATTCCCCGTGATAAAAATATCCATTGAAAACAAAAATCATCCCCCTTGCGGAGGTGATTTTCTTGTTTTCAATTGGTAGTCCCACGGGGAATTGTTCTTCCCCAGTCGCTATCGCTCCTTGCCAGATACGGGTCGGGGTCGGAAGACAGCTACTACTGTCTTCCTAAATTTGTTTCACAAATTTTCCCCTATATTCAATTCCCCGTGTAAAACTACGAAAAGCCACTAAAAAGACCCATATTTTCATATGAGTCTTTTTTATGTCTTTTTGGTAGTCCCACGGGGAATTGAACCCCGGTTTCAGCCTTGAGAAGGCCATGTACTGACCACTATACGATGGGACCAGAATTATCAACTCGAGCGGAGCGGAGAAATCTGTTTGATTAGATCCCTCGGCTAACGCTCGAGATGATAATGTGTTTTATTTCTTTAAGTCTGTAGTTATACCCATTGAGCGAGCTGAACCTGCAACGATATTCATTGCGTGATCCATGTCATTTGCATTTAGGTCAACCATCTTAAGACCAGCGATCTTTTGAAGTTGTTCTATAGTCAAGTGTCAAACTTTTTCTTTATGAGGGACTTTTGATCCGCTTTCAAGCTTAAGTTCTTGTTTGATTAGAAATGTCATAGGCGGTTCTTTTGTAAAGAAAGAGAAAGTCCTGTCTTCGTAGATGCTTATCACAACTGGAAGTATGGTACCCATTCTGTCTTTAGTAGCGTCATTGAATTGTTTACAGAATTCAGCGATTTGTATACCTGTGGGTCCTAGCGCAGTACCTACTGGAGGTGCTGGATTTGCTTGACCGGCTTTAAGTTGTAGCTTTACAACTTTGGTTGGTTTCTTTTTAGGAGCCATTGCCATTAAGATTATGAATTACAAGTTACGTTTCAGTGTAACCGATTTCTTAAATCTTTCCAAATTGATAAGAGATAAAAAGATTTAAAATAGAAGCGCGTGTATTATATTTAATTTTTCAGAAAATCAATATTAATTGAAAAAGTTTAATTGAAAAAGCAAGATCAAGTCATATTGACAAACTGTCCATTATCAATATAAACTATTCATTAGCTTCTAAGAAACCTTATCATGACATGGAATGGGAAAAAAGATATTCGCGAAATACCGCTTGATAGATGAGATATGGAAATACATGCTCCGTATATCGAAAACAGGAGCACTTTCTTGGATGTCAGTACGCAAGTCAAAGAAGCCAGATGGGAAAAAGCCCAAAAGATAGCGAAGATTTTGGAATATTCCGATTTCGTGGAATATGTATCCAAGCACAGTCTTCCGCTTTTTCATAAAGATGAAGTGCCGACCGATCTTAAAGAATTCAGGATGTGAAGGAAGGATTTTCTGCTTCTTATAGATACCGACAGAATGAATGCACTCAAGGAAACCGAAAAATGATGTAGCTTTCAGGAACTCATGAATATAAGATTCTACATATTCCGGGATCTTCATTGAAATATCCTGGCCTTGCCCAATCCATTCTATGACAAATCGACTTTCGGGTATAAGGAACTTATCGAAGAGCATTATCAGAGGAATAAGACCCTTATCGCAAAGCTGATCTCCATCGGCTTGCAGCCACTGAAAGAAGAAGATCTGAATGACGACCTCGTATATGTCCTAACTGAGGGTCTGACAAATAGGGCTTACATAAGCTGAGAAAGTCTTGGCTTCTCGATAATCTGTGATGTTGAAAACAAACGGAATTCCTCTATAAAATAGAGGGATTTTTATTTCTTTTCATAAGTCCTGTCAGTCATCCGGATAGATTAAATTATGTTTATGAGAATAGATTGAACCAGCGTCAGTCGAATCAATCTTCACATGGTCATTTGGATTTTTCTGATTCTGTTGATGACGATTCTCATGTGGAGAATTTGATGAATTCTAGGAATCTCAATCTAGAACATCATCATATGTATCAGAGTTCTTCAGAAATCTTAAATAGCACTTCAGGTTCAGTTACAAGGATGAAAAGATGGATTCATTTATATTTCGTTATTAATTTTGAAGCCCTATCAATGTCTCAGATATTTTTTTCTTCGCTTCAGAGATATGGAGTCACAATGTTGTTTATCTCACTTGCGAATCCTTTGCTTATCGCTTGGGCAGTCTGTATGCAAGAGGGAACTGAGGAGGATATTATAATAGAAGTTTCCCCCTTTGCCCTTTCTCTTGCTTTTATCGATCTTCAGAGATACTCAGCTTCATCATTGGCTTTCCTGCTGAGTATTCAAGGCTCCCCCATCCATGCGGATCTTATAGAATATATCGTAGGCATTCTTGACTTTTAGATAATAGGATTATTGTCTTGAGCTAGGATTAATTTCAATTTTAAGTATCGGTTCTTCTATAAGATTAAAATATTACTTTCAATATGTCAAAATTATATCAAATTCGTGAAGATTATCGCTTAAATTATCTGGATCCTCTCATTTTACCGTAGATCTCCAAAGGCATTTTCAAGTGTACAGATCCCAATATCAGTAAATGATAGTCTCAACTATATTGCCTACTATCGCAGATCAGAATAGGCAATCATTTTTCATTCAAATATTCTCTTTCGGTCATCATTTCATTTTGTCACTTCATAAAACTTCATCCATCATGCTGAATGATCAGACATTCATTCAATTCTTCAGCTTATGATGCTCGCTTGGCTTAACTCAAAGAAATTCACATTTGCCTCGCAAATTGCTCTTGAGTTTTCTCAATTCATCTAGAATAAGCTTATATGCAACTGGATTTCTCATCTGTGCAATTGGCAAGAAGTATTTCTCTGTCTCCTTGATTTTCTTGATGATTGATTTTGTTCACATTCCTTCAAGTGTCCTCAGATTATGTATTCTATCGGCAAATTTCACGGTGAGTATATTATCATCAAGCTCGTTCAAGTGTCAAAAATAATGTTCTTGTCTGGCCCCTTTTGCTCTTCCGATGATGGAATCTTTGATATCTTTAGGCAGATTTGATTTCAGACATTCTTTGTCATATGGAGAAAGATAGAATTCCTCAATATCTCTTTTGGAAAGCTTCTTGACTCCCGAAGCAATGTATTCTCAAAAAATAGATTCAAGCGTTGTGAAATTGATTCACTTGATATCTTCGATCGAATCATGCAGAAGCGCTATGATAATGGTCTCAATATTCGGATTGGGAAGCTCATTCAAGACTATATCCATTGTTCAGGTCAGATGATTGAAATATCTTTCTGGCTTGGATTCTCAAGGCTTGAGTCATTCTCTATGGACTTCTTCAAATACTCTTTTTACCAGATGATATGCGGCTAAGAACTTCCTCATTCATTTCTTTGCCTGAAGCGCTACTTCAGGATCCGATAACTTGTCTCAATAGACTTTGTTTTTGATTTCAACATAATACTTATCAGAATATCTGACGGTTAATCCATATCTTTTTTTGAAATCAATTATCAACTCCTGTACCCTTGGGGCAACTTTGGGGTCTACGGTCAATGGCAGCGTTCATGATAATGATTCTATCCTTATGAAATCATCGAATTTTTCCAGAAGGAACATGTCCGTAAGGAAATCTTCAATTCTTATAGTCATGTTTAATTTCTTGTTGAAATGATGCAATAGCACGCCAAGAGCGGGGCATTGTTCAAGTGTTTTGATATTTTCTGGCACTTCCTCTATGTGTATGTGCGTTTTCATATTTTCATAAAGTTAATTGAACTTATGATAGAGACTGTTTTTGATTTGTCAAACGTATTTGAAAGTTGATTTTGGAATACAGTCGAATTCAATATAATAAGACTACAGTTGATTATTTTTTAATGATCCGAATATGTTGCGCAGCAAATGTATTTTATCTGAAAAAGAAGAATCCGATTGACTCAGGGTATCCATCATGAGCAGGCATACTTTGAAAGATTGAAAAACTCCTGATAAAAGAATAACTCCAGAATTATACGATTCTCACTTGACTGAATTTGCCCCTCTGCCAGCAATGGTCTGAAAATACTACAGGGATGAAATTGATTTTGAGACATATAAGGCGGAATATCTGGAACATTTGAAAGAAAACGTAAAAGAAAAAGTAATAGATCTCATATCTCTGGCAATGAAAATCGATATAACATTGCTTTGCATAGAAGAATCCCCAGAATTCTGCCATAGAAAGATATTAGCAGAATACGCACATGAATTAGCTCAGGAACTGATGGTTGGAATGAAAGTGGAGATAAGATAAGAATAAGATAATCCTGCATAAGTGAATAATGAGCTGGATCCCCGGGTCAAGCCCGAGGATGACAGAGGGGGGCGAACAACCCTGGAATCCACCTGAAATAATGATTAATGAGATGGACCTGTCTGCTGGCAGGCAGGTCCCCGGGTCAAGCCCG
>AMFJ01000466.1_pt1 | contig 16725 bp, 14 predicted proteins | sample 427208 | NCBI WGS metagenome assembly AMFJ01 (sample SAMN02954298, study PRJNA114691) | groundwater metagenome | biome: aquatic; feature: subsurface aquifer; material: sediment; isolation source: subsurface aquifer sediment | place: USA: Rifle, CO | collected 2008-08
CGCGCAACGGCTCTACGGGAGGGTCTAATTGTTCTATCTGTAGAGACAAGGCAATTCCTTGTCTCTACAGATAGACGTTCTTCCTCCAGCTAATCTCGTGATGGCGAGACTCAAACGCTTTTGTATACCCGCTATTGTATGCAAAAAAATGAAAAATCAAATATTTTTCCTATTGTAGAAGCAATTCTTGAAATTACATTAAGTATCATGTCGGATCTATATATTCTCCATCCTTAAGCATTTGGGTATATTTCCCTAGTTTGACGTTCTTATCATTCAGCATTTTTCTTTTTGATTCAAGAGAATGGCTCATATAAAGTCAGATATGAGGAAGCTCATGAGTCCTATGCCAGTCTGCAGTATAATGGACAGGAATCCTCTCATTGAACATAAGCAATTTCCTCAGGGAATACGCCTTCAGGGAGACTTCATTTGTTTCATTGCTGCATGCTGATAAATATCTGGAAAAGAATACCCTTTCCACCATCGCATTTCATTTTCATAAATATCTAAGCAGATCAAGATATTTTTCTTTGAATTCTCCATATTTGAGCGGGAACATCTTATTTTTTCTTTCCCATTTTGTATCAAAGATAAAAAAATCAGTTGCAAATCATACATCTTGCGGATTATGAAGTTCAGGATTTCACCAAGGACATGTCAGAAGGACTCTGTTTTCTGATTTGAGCTGATTTATCTTGGAATAAATAAGATCCACATCCATCATCCAAGTATCAGCCGCACTCACAACCACATAATCGCAATCGATATTAATTGCATGCTCCACTCCGATATCTATAAGATTTGCAGCTCATTCAAAATGCCCAAGATTTTTAGTGCGCAAGAAATGATCTTCGATTGTCTTGCCTTCATACCACTCAGGATTCCCATTATAAACATGGATTATCTCCACCTTTGTAAACTTCTTTGCCCAGAGATGCCGTATGATTTCCATCTGGACAAGAGCATCATGAATTCTGTCGTAAGTGTAAATGACATATGCTAATTTCATAACTGTTTATTTATAGGATAAAACAATATGATCAAGTGATAGGAATTTATTTCATTTATTATAAACAGTTTTTTAAAAATATACAACACAAAAAAATCATATATCTTTATTTTCTTTTAAATCTGAGAAAAAATGGATGTTTGCCAGATTGTTTTAAACAATCATAAATAATATAAGCACTGCAAGGGCTCAGGCAACTGTTGATATTTGGAGTTTTGTCATCCTATCTTTAAGGAATATGAAAGAAAGGATAGCCAGGGTTGGAATCTGAGCCAGTCAGATGATATTTACATAATTTCATAAGGTTTTGCTGAATCAGACGAAGAATCATACAGCTCAAGCGAATATGAAAAACGATACGAGCATATTTGAGAACAGATGATGCGCGCTGATCTTGAAATCGAATTTTTTATTGTACATAGAATTCCCCAGATAAACCATAATTACAATCAGAGTGATTGACAATTCACAATAGAACATACCCTGAAAAGGGGTAATAACTCAGGTCTTTACGGCAAAATTCGTAGAAGTTGAATATATGGTCCAGCCTATCGCTGCGATAATCGAGAATATGATTTTTGAATTGAATCTAATTTTCTTATCTTCATTTTTCTCAAATAGAAGCACCGATACAATGATGAAAAATAACAATGCGGTAAGTATCTTTGCTACAGTGAAGGTCTCAATCCCGGGAAATAGATAGTTATTGACGAAATAAGCCAATACTACATACATATTTGCAACGACAAAATTAACTCAGCTATTCAGATGCTGCATTCACTTCATGAGTCACCATATCCCAAAAAAGCCTCAAACTGCTATTATCGTGAACAAAGGCAAATGTCAAAGCATATCAAATTTATAGCTATCAAAAAATGTCACCAACAAGAAACCAAAAAACGATACGAAAATATATTGGAAAAACATGCTTTTGTACAGATTGAAATTCAATGAAACATATTTTATCAATGTGTTTGCTATGGCATAAGACAATGTTCCCAGAAGTGCATATATCATTTTTGATTTTTTAGATTTTAAGTTAATTATTCATTATAACCCATCCGCCCTGCCGGGCACCTTCCCTGTATCAAGGAAGGAAGTAATTGTAATGATTTTCATTAATCACTGACCCATACGCAGTGGAAGGACTTCATCATTCTCGCTACCAGCAAATGAATTATGATTAATATAAAAATCCTTATTCCTTCCCCGAAAGGGTACCCTCAAAAACCTTAATCAGATCCAAAGCAGCATCTTTGTATTCCTTCTCCCTGAGCTCAGAATAAAGAGTTACCTCTTGCAGAATATCCTCCATTTCTGATCTTTCTTTTTCAGGAACTGTCGCATAAATATATTCCAGGCTATAATCAATAGCCCTAAAATCATCAGCTTCAAGGAATTCTCTTAGCTTGATAAGATAATTATCAAAAATGTCTTTTCTCATAAACATATTGTTAAAATAATAATTATTTCTTATGATTTTTCAGATCGCTTATTTCTTTAAGCAATAACTGCATCTGAGCCTCCATCTTCTCTATGTATTTCAGAGTCTTATCGGCTTCTGATTCCTCCTCTTCGTCTTCTTCAGATATATCTTCAACATCCTCTTGGATATCTTCTACATCCTCCTGGATTTCTTCAACGTCTTCTTGTATCTCTTCCACGTCCTCCTGGATTTCATCTATATCCTCTTGTATCTCTTCAACATCTTCTTGTATTTCTTCTAGATCCTCTTGTATCTCATCGATATCCTTCTCTACCTCCTTAAGGCTCGCGGTATTCCTATTAACAGTCATCTGGATGAATATCGCAAGGTAGATAGCCTCGAGAGAAACCATTGTAGTCAGCACAAGAAGAACCTTGTCCAGATCAATTCAAAGCAGGATCAGAAAAAAACTTCAGACGAATACTATGGTATGAACGTATAATGAAGACTTTGATCAGACCCAATCAGTAAACAGGATTGAAAAATCCCTCTTAACTTTTGGAACAGCTTTTTTCTTCTTTGGACTGCTTTTTGGAGAGCTTTTGGAAATGCTTTTTGACGGCACCTTAAGTTGTTTTACAAGAGCTTTTGGCATGTTTATATTTGTCAGATAATTATATTTTCGTATCGGCCCTCAAAAAAATCCCGCATATTATATGCAGAAACGTTTTTTTGGGTAATTTTTTATTGCTGATTTTTAGTTTGCCTCCTTTCCGTCATCCTGAATTTATTTCAGGATCTATCTCTTTAATCATCTTTAAAATCATGATAATCAGTTTCCATCTTTATGAATTTCTTATTTAAGTCTTTCAATTGATTGAGAAAGCATCTTGTTTCTATGAATCTCATAATTTTTTTTCTATCATCTTATTCAGCTCTTTAAACCTCTTATTTCCAGATAAATCTTTTTTTAATTTCATATCTTCGATTAACTCTATATATTCTGCCAAAAATTCACTTATAACTTTTTCAAGCTCATCTTGAGACAAGATTCAATCATACTTATTCGGTATCTCAATTTTTATAACTGACATATTCATACTTCTTAATTTTACTGCTGTCATTTTATCTCTAGTTAACGAAAATACAAATTTTATATTCGTATCCTACAAATCCAAACCAAGAAAAATATTGAAAAAATGAAGAAAATATATACTCATCATCAATCATCAAATGATGGATTGCCACGCTTCAGTTTATACCCTTTAGGGTATAATGACGAGATGAATAATTAATAAATCATAACCCATCCGCCCTTCAGGCACCTTCCCTGTATCAAGGAAGGAATCATTGCCGGATAATCATTTATCATTACATATCCATGCTCCCAATAATTGTCATTCCAGACTTGATCTGGAATCTGATAAAATCAAAAAGTCCTGATTAGAATGTTGGAATTTATTTGATAGATCCACGGGACAGGATGACAAAAGTGGTGAATTTTTGCATACTTTTTACACAAAAAGTATCATTGATGAAGATGATTTGAAAAGCGGAGTTTAGGAATGTTGAATTACCATTTTATGGATCCCCCGTGTGCACGAGGATGACAAATAAACAAAAGATTAATGAAAGTGGAACTACTACCAGCAGGCAGGTTGCCATGATTCACTCGCAATGACAATTAAATTACCCTATACCTATTCCTCGGCCTCCCCTCTCAATTCAATGCCTTCATATACTTTGAGAACTCGCACAGGCAATTTTCCACAGCCATCAGATTCAGCCTTTTCACTTCCCTATCATCAAATAAGACTCACATGTCGATTCACAATTTCTTGAATTCCACATCCTGATTATCCACAAGCCAAGCAATGCACTGCTCATAACTCAGTTCTCCCCTGTCTTCCCAAATCCTATCAAGTCATCTCCTGCAACCTGGACCAGCAACCACATGAACATCTTCATTATATGAATCCTGCCTCGCATAACCAATGTCCACACATATCTGATAAGCCAAGAAGTCTCAGATTCAAGGCAATGATTTTATCGTTTCAAATGTAAATCCACTTGATTTATTTTCTTCAATCCTGTTTGTGAGTTCTGGAATTACTTTTGAGATATCATCAATTATTCTGCTCGTCCGAGCAACCTTATCTCACTCACTCGACACAAATCCATATCCGGATACTATAAATGCATTTGTAAAAACTTTTTCTCAAGAATCCTTGATTTCCCTTAATTTTTTCTCAAAACTGTTTCTTGAGAAATTTCTGACATCTTGGATTCACAGATACCTTGATGTTTGAATCTTATTGTAGAGCCTGTAGATTATAATATTGAAAATCAGATTCTCTACAGTTGAGACACCTGGGGTCAACTCATCTATCACAAATCTTGTCCCAGGATCCAGATCACGGAAAACATTTGTGAATTTGAATTCCTTGAGTATCGGATTATCAGTCCAAGGAGGCGCAAGCTTTAAGATACTTTTCTTCTTATTGATGTTATGGCGCTCGGAGATGAAGAAATAGAAAAGTTGGAGATTAGGTTTGTTGATTTTCATGATGATTTGTTATTGATGTTTTGTTTTTAATGGGAATGGGGGAAATTTCAAGTTTAAAATAAACAATTTAGAAGGAAATTTGTCTATGACGGGTATTTATGATACCATATGAGAGAAAATCACAAATGTTAAATGATCAAAATGACCTAGCCCAATTGCAAAAAGTGGAATAGATATATGAAATTATAAGATAGATGTGCCTACTTCTTCTCATTCAATTCTGAAAATTATTGCAACAATTGAAAAGTTCGATAGACTAGTTAAGCGTAAAATAGATACAAATATTGATGTAAAATAATAGTATTTTTAATTTAAATGTATGGAAAATGAAATCTTACAAGAAATTTCTAAAGACCCAATTAAACAAAAAGAAGAAAAAATCTTAAAGCTTTTATTGAGCGAATGATTGGATAAGAAATACCCGAACTTAAAAGCATTATACATAAAAGAAGATGTATTTGCCATATATAATGAGAAATGAGTTTACTCATATTGCAACGAAAAAGCGGATGCAATTTTTAATATCAAACAATTAAGAGAAAGACAATTTTTTAATGAAGCAATGATTGGTTCATGATATTTTGAAAGGAAAGAATGAAATGAATATAGATTATATAAGTTAATGTGATTTGATGCAAATAATAAGCCTGTTCTTGATAAAAATCCTGTTTTTCCCCTTAGTAAAGAATACTTTGAAGCGTTAAACAATATTGGGTTTAATAGAGTAATAATTTCCAAAATGGTTCTAAAGAAAAACCCAAAATCAATATTTACCGACGCAGAATTGAAAGATTTGGAATTGGACATGGATATAATGATTAAAACCTGAGCCATTACAATAGATGATCTTGAAATTTTACTAAAACAAGAAAAAATAAATGAAGTGTATTCTGCAAAGACAATCAAAAAAGTGGCGGAGGGGAATCTTCTTCAACAATGTTCAGATGAAAGGCTTGATGAAGCGAAACAATGAATAACTGAAGAAAAACTAAAACGTTACCTTGAGAAATGATATGTCACAGATCCAAAGATTGCTGAGAGTTGCCTAGTGGCAATCAGGGCAAAGGAGGCAAAAATGAAGATTGAGAGGAAAATCATCGATGGTGCATGAAAGGAGATTAAAGGGATTAAGTAGGAATTTATCGAAAATTGAATATTAAATATCCAGAATTTTATTCTGGATATTTTTGGTTTGTGGGGAAATTTCAAGTTTAAAGTTTAATTTTCCCATTCCTTTTTGTCATTTCAAACGCCCTCCTTTGTCATTTCGACCGTAGCGGAGAAACCTATTTACTGAAGTTAGTCAATTTTAACCCTCGTTTAGGAGAGATGAGGAGGGATTGTATTATTCATTAATGAATTACTAATAAACATTAATTAATAATTGTTAAGAGTTACTTTCTTGATATTTGAGTTTTAAGTGATATACTCCTGAAAAATTACAATATTCAGAATTCATATTCTGAATTTTATTTGAATTACAATAGACTATTAATGGCATTAATAAGTAAAAAAATAAAAGTGGTAGATTTATTTTGTGGTATCGGATGAATAACTCGCTGATTTGTTGATGAGGGCTTTAAGGTGATTGCAGGTATTGATTTCGTTGAATCTTGCAGGTATTGATATGAGAAAAACAATAATTGAGCTCAATTTATCCATAAGGACATAAGAGATTTTAGCGGAGAAGAATTAAGCAATCTTTATAAAGAAGATTGTGATATAAAAATATTGATTTGATGTGCGCCATGTCAGCCATTCTCTTGAATAAATACAAATAAAGTTGACTATTTTTTTAATTCAGAAAAAGCCAATACCAGAAGTCCTTTAGATAAATTTGCAAATTTAATAGAAATGACTCAGCCTCATATTGTATCAATGGAAAATGTTGCAAATCTTGCAAATACTAAAAAATACCCAGCATTTAAGAATTTTCTTGATATACTTGCCAAAAATTGATATGAAACCGACTACAAAATTATTGATACCAGTACATATTGAATACCTCAAAAAAGGAAAAGACTAGTTTTATTGGCCTCTAAATTAGGAAAAATAAAATTAATTGATCCAACGCATAAAAATCCAATAACTTTAAGAGAAGCCATTTGACATCTTCCCAGTATCTGAATAGGAGAAATACATCCAAGCGATCCATATCATAGAGCCCAAGAAATGAGCAATCTAAACAAAGAAAGAATCAAATATATACCAAAAAATTGATGAAATTTAAAGTGAGCTCCTGATTATCTCATACCAGAATGCCATAAGAAAGCCAGTTGAAAGACATACAGTAGCAGTGTATATGCAAGAATGAAATGGGACGAACCATCACCAACTCTAACCACACAGTGTCTTTGAATTTGAAATTGAAGATATTGACACCCAGAACAAGACAGGGCAATCTCACTAAGGGAAGCGGCAATGATACAAACCTTTCCTCAGGATTATGAATTTGTTGAAGATACATCTAATTACTGTCTTCAGAAGGTTGTTAAATATATTGGAAATGCTGTTCCAGTTAAGCTATGACAAGTAATAGCAAAGAGCATAAAAAATCATATTGAAGCATTGCCTTAATTTTTTAATTATTTAGTCATGATTTTAAAAACCGATTGATCAATTTTAAAATGAACATTATATAAAATCGTTGGTATTGAAGAAAAAATTAATCCAAAAAAATTAACACAAGACGCTGTTGATATTTTAAATGAGGCAAATGAATTAATGAAAAACAATCTTAATAGGAATGAGAATAAAATTTGATTGGTTTATTGAAAAGTTCAAAGTTGAAAAACAAATGCAATGATTGCCTCGACTGCCCTTGCTTTTGATAATTGATATAAGATTGCAATTATATTGACATCAAACAATACCGAGCTTGTAACTCAAACCAGAGACAGGTTCAGTGATAAAGTATTTTGAGTAGAATATTTTATAGAAACACTCGTATATCAAGAAGTAAAAAATTCAACAAGTTCTCATATTGCACTAAAGGATGATGATAGTAGATTAATTTTAATTGTTCCAAAAGGTGCTCCTGCACTTGAGACAATAATACATTTTTTGTCTACACTTGAATGAAGCTGATATAAAACAATCATATTTGATGATGAATGAGATAACTATAGTTTGGATAATAATCGTAGCGAAAGAGATGAAGAAGAAGACTTGCCACCAACTAGAATTAATGAATTAATATTTGCAAGATTAAGAAACAAAGTTAATCATATCTTAGTTAGTGTTACTTGAACTCCTCAGTGAGTGCTTCTAGAATGAACTAATCAATCATTATGATTTAAATATCTGCTTGAACCAGGAGACACGTATGTATGATGAGAAACTTTTTTTAAGGAAGAAGATATATATGATAATCCATATATGAATTGCATTGATCCTGATGAGGTAATTGAGATATATGAAAAGGCAGTAATTGCTCCATGACTTAAAGACGCACTTTTAACTTTTTATACTGTAGCAACTCTATTTAATTTTGAACATTCTGATAAATTTGCAGATTTTTTATGCCATCCTAATTTAAAAGTTGATTATCATAAAAGTTTTAAGATGGCAATTTATGTTTTTCATCATGAAATAATGAGTTGAATATTGAATGAGGATACTTGAATTATTAATACATTCAGATGATATTTTGATAAATTAAAATTGAAAGAATGACATTTATACTTTGATCAATTTCTTAAATTATTAAAACAGACTATATTAAAAACTAAAATTATTCAACTTAATGCACAACAGAAGGATTCTAAGTTAAGTTGAAGACATCATATTATGATTTGATGAAATATCCTATGACGTTGAGTAACTATTGAAAATATGCTTGTGATGTATTATTGACGTAATGCTAAGACAACTAATATGGATACTTTATATCAACATGCTAGAATGTTCTGATATAGAAAAAATCTTCTTAAATATATGAAAATATATATGCCAGAAGACGTGTATGAAAAGTTCCATTTTACATATGAAACTGATGAATGGCTTAGGGATATGGTTAGAGTTAATCCTAAAAACGATTTTCCTATAAAATTTTTTAATAAAAATTGATCACTTAGATTTACCCGTCCTCAAATAGAATCAAAATCTTTCTTATCAAATATCTTTATTCCAAGAAGACAATTCTACCCAAACTTTATATCTGAAGAAAATCATATTCAGAATGCTAAGTATTATTTAGAAATTGAAAATACTTTAAAAAGTGTATCTCCAATTGAAGATTTTGAAAATTGAGTACTAGTTAACAATGAAGTAATTAATAATATCTTAAGGAAAATAACTTCTTCTTCTACGAACCAATGGAAAGGAGAACAACCAATAGATATATTATTATGATTATTAGCAGATGAGACTGATAAAAATATTTGTGTGTACATCAATAAGGCAGAGACTCGTACATGGAAACAATGAGCTATATGAACAGGTACCTTAGATTGAAGTAAAGTGGATTTAATTAGAAAAGAATGACATATAGGATTATGTTTCTCAAGTTTTGCATATAAGGATAATCAAGAATTATGAAAACTATGGTATCCAACGATAGTTTTTCCAGAAAGGTATGACACTTTATGAAAAGTATATATCGTTAAATAATAAAAATATGCAACTATTTTCAAAGAGATATTTATGAGATTTTAAATCACCACAAAAAACATTATTAAATAGATTAAGAATACAAATTTTGCATTGTATTAAAAACTGATATCTTGAAAATTTTATTATAGTAAATGATTATATAAAGGATGATAATTATTTACATGAAAAAACTATATCAAATATTTTCTTATGAGAATTATGATATGATGTTGTTAAATATTTTGATGTTAGATTGTTTGATAAGATTATTTTTAATGTTGAAGATGAGTCAGAGAAGGATTTAGATAATAAATTATTCTTTGATATTATTGAATTGCTAATAATATTTTGTAAATCAGATAAAAGAAAAGATTTTATAGAAAGACTTAAAAATGCTTTTGATGAGGAATGAGGAGGATATTCAGTACATTGACATCTTATTGTTAAAAATATATGAGAAAGTCTTGAGTACTCAGCAAGTTTAATAAAAGATAAAAAACTTTGAACTAAATTAATTGCATATTATGAGAATGAAAAAAATAAGCCTGATTACCAATATTTAGCTAAGGTAAGTGCAGAAATCTTACAGTATATAACCAGTGCAGAAACTGATAAAACTGATACAAAGAAAGTGGCAGAATATCTATATAAGAAAGTGGCAGAAAAATGGTCAACAGAAAAGACGGATGATGTTTGAATTATGCTTTCTACTTCTTCTCAATTAGCAAAAAAATATAATAATCAAACTTACAATGTAAGACACACTGATAAATATTGCATAGATGTTAAAAATCCAAGTATATATAAATATATTGCAAATAATAATATGGCTTTAGTAGAGCTTATTATTTCTTCTTTACCAGAAGATTATATTGCACCATGAGATCCAGAAGAAGTTAAAGGACTTCTTTTATCTAAATACTGATATGATAGAAAAATATGATGGTCAGTTTGAAAAATTAAAGAAGAAGTTGAGGAGATAAATATTGAAGATATACCTTTTTAATTAACTAATTTATAAATAAAGTGTCTACACAAAAATTGCAACTTACATGGATCTGAAAAGATAGAAGAATTAAATTAGAGCCAAGGATACTTATTGAAGACAAAGATAAAACTTATTGAGATCCTGATTCAGGAAATATGCTGATTCACTGAGACAATCTTCTTGCCCTTAAGGCTTTAGAACAAGAATATACAGGTAAAATCAAATGTATATACATAGATCCGCCATACAATACAGGTAATGCGTTTGAACATTATGATGATTGATTAGAGCACTCTGAATGGCTAAATTTAATGAAGCCACGAATCGATATATTGAGAAGATTACTTGCAGATGATGGTAGTATTTGGATTTCCATAGATGATGATGAATCTCATTATTTAAAAGTTTTATGTGATGAAATTTTTTGAAGAAAAAATTTTGTATCAAATGTTATATGGGAAAAAAAACATACTAGGAGTAATGATGCTAAATGGCTAAGTGATAATCATGATCATATCTTGGTTTATGCAAAAAATAAAGAGATATGGAGACCTTTTATGTTACCAAGAACAGAGGAGATGAATTCGTCTTATAAAAATCCAGATAATGATCCAAGATGACCTTGGATGTCTCAACCCATCCAAGTTAAAACACCTTCGGAAGCGTATATTTACGAAATATCAAATCCTGCATGAGAAACATTTCTTCCCCCTAAATGAAGGAGTTGGCAATTTTGACTTAAGAGATACAATGAATTGGTTGTCGATAACAGAATTTGGTTCTGAGGGAAATGAACTAATGTACCAAGAATAAAAAAATTTCTTACAGATGTGCAGGATGGGCTTGTACCTTTAACAATATGGTATAGGACAGAAGTTTGAGATAATCAAGAAGCAAAAATGGAAGTAAAACAAGTTAATGAAGATGCCCCCTTTGCCACTCCTAAGCCAGAAAGGTTAATACAAAGAGTGCTTTCTTTATCTACAAAAGAATGAGATATTGTTTTAGATTCATTTCTTTGATCATGAACAACATCGGCAGTGGCACATAAAATGTGAAGAAAATGGATATGAATTGAGATGTGAAATCATGCATATACTCATTGTAAAGTAAGATTAGATAAAGTGGTGAATTGAGAAGATAAATGAGGTATCACAGAATCAGTATGATGGATTGATTGAGGAGGATATAAGTTCTATGAACTTGGACCTTCTCTACTTGCAAGAGATGAACACTGAAGATATATTATTAATCCTAATATGAATGGTGAGATGCTCACAAGAGCATTATGTAAAATTGAGAATTTCAAGTACATGCCTAAAGATTGAGACCTTATAAAGCATTGATTTTCTACTGAGAAAGATTTCCTACATGTTACAACCAGAATGATAGATCAAGAGACAATTGAGAGAATAGCTTCAAAGAATCTATCTGAGGATGAGAGCCTTTTAATTATGTCTAAAACAATTGAGAAGTGACTCAGACTTCCTCCTAATATACAAGTTAAAAAAATTCCTAATGAGATTTTTAGAAAGTATGAATATGCAAAGGATGATTATAGTCTACCCATACTTTCAGAAACAAGAGAAAAGCTTATTGATTTAAAAATACTAATTAACGATTTACCTTATAATCAAACAGAAACATGAGATTAAAAGAGGAATTATCTTTGATTACTACATCAAAGCTCAATAATATTTACTCTCGTTTCTCTCTTCGGACTCCACAAAAAGAAGCTTTAGAAGTTCTGGCTTTCATTATAGAAACAATTTGATTAGATGATAACACTCCATTACCAGAAAACTTATCGAGGATAAAGGAGATATCTAAATGATTCAATGATTTTCATTTTGATTTTCCTTCATTTTGTTTCGCATTGGCTACTTGAGTTGGTAAGACAAGGCTAATGTGAGCTATGATATATTTTCTGCATAAAACAAAGGGTTACAATAACTTTTTTGTTTTAGCCCCTAATCTTACAATATATGAAAAGCTAATCAAAGATTTTACATATTGAAGTGATAAATATGTTTTTAAGTGAATATGAGAATTTGACTGATCCAATCCTAAGATAGTTGATGGCAACAATTATTCACAGATAAACATCAATGATTCAGTTCAAGAATTAGACTTCGTTGAATTCTGAAATGAAGTTACCATAAATATTTTTAATATTTCAAAGTTTAATTCAAAGTCAGAGAATACAAGGCTTAGAAGTTTGTCTGAATATATAGGTAAAAGTTACTTTGATTATTTGAAATCATTACCGGACCTGGTTGTCCTAATGGATGAGAGTCATAGATATAGGGCAGATAGTTCTTCATCAGCAATAAATGAATTAAATCCAGTCTTATGACTAGAATTTACAGCTACTCCAAACTTCAATTGAAAAAAATGATTAACTAAATTTGAGAATATTGCTTACCAATATAACCTTGCTAATGCGATAAAAGATTGATATGTAAAAGTTCCAGCAGTCGCAACAAGAAGGAATTTTGATATAACATTATCAGATGAAGAGAAGGATTTTATTAAGTTGCAAGATTGAATATATCTTCACGAAAATACTAAAATTGATCTTGAACTATATGCAAGCAATAGATGAGTTAAATTAGTGAAGCCATTTGTAATGATAAGTACAATAGATCAAAAACACGCAGATGCCATAGAGGAGATTATCAAATCAGAAAGGTTTTTTGGATGACAATACAAAGATAAGGTGATTAAGATATATAGTTGATCAAAGGCAGAAGACAAAGATGAGGCAATAAGAAAACTACTTGAAGTTGAACGCTATGATAATCCCGTAGAAATCGTCGTTCAGGTTATGATGTTGAAGGAGTGATGGGATGTTAATAATTTATATACAATCGTTCCCCTGAGAGCATTTGCTGCAGAAATTTTAACTGAACAAACAATATGAAGATGATTGCGTTTGCCATACTGACAAAAAACCTGAGATGAATCAGTTGATAGGCTTACAATAGTAGCTCATGACGCATTTCAAAAGATTGTTGATATAGCTAATAATCCAAATTCATTAATCAAGAATATAATCAATTTAGATGATAGAACATGATTTCTGAAGTCAAAACAACTAGTTCTTAATACAAATGTTTATGATGACATTAATGAGTTAACGAAGACTAGCTCAGATATATCAGACATCATACAATCTTGAGAATTAAATAAAGATGAGGTAGTTGATGTATTAAATCAAATTCATAGTAATATTATAGAAGCTGTAAAGCATTATGAGTCATTTGATTCTTCAGAAAAGTTACAAAGCAACGAAGTTCATGATAAAATCATAGAAGAAGTTAGATATAAGATCGTATCCAAATCAAAATATGCAGACAAATTATCTTCTCTTTGAAAAATAAGTGAAGAATCTTTAACGCTTATGTCTGAACAAGCTACTATAATATTTTTAGAAGACTTTGTTTCTAAATGAATTGACATACCAGAAGTACAATATAATTATTGACCATCTTCAGTTGAATTTGATACGAATTTTCTGGTTGACTGTTCTTTTATTGATAAGATTAGGATACAAGATTCACAAATAGTAGTCCAAGACCTTTCTTCTAATGAAAGAAAAACTTATGATAGACCACAAATTTTAAATTATGAATGAACTATAGAAGATTATCTCTTGGATGCAATCCTTCAGATTGATGAACTTGATTATGAAACCTACAGTGATTTTATCTACAATAACGTTAATGAAGTAATTTTGATGCTAAGGGATAAGTTTCCTTGAGAATCTGACGAAATTTTATTATCTACTATTGCATGATTAAAGCTGTATATATATAAAAATATAGAGAGTCAATTACGTTCAGAGAAGGTTATGCAAATTCATAAAACAGATCCTAAAATTGAGCTAATCAGATGATTCAGAACTTTAAAAGCAATTGATTTTGATGCTTATATAGATTGATGAATATTAGATTTTCATTCAACTTGATTTGAAAAAACTGCCATTAGAAATTATGTGTTCAGATGATTTAGAAAATGCATAAGCAAATATGTTAAATTTGATTCAGATACCGAAAGAAGGTTCTCTTCTGTATTAGAGAATTGATGAAATATAATCAAATGGATGAAACCACCTTCTTGAAGCTTTAAAATACTTTATAGGATTGAAAATGATTCAGCAGAATATCTTCCTGATTTTGTAGTTGAGACACTAGATAAAAAATATATTATTGAAATAAAAGCCTCTAATGAGGTTGATGATAAGATTGTATTGGCCAAAGCTGAAGCTGCAAAGAAATGGTGCAGTGATGTTAATCGTCTTATTTCTTGAAAAGAATGGAGCTATCTACTACTTCCACATGATATCATAACTGAAGATAAGACTTTGGATTATCTAATTAACCTAATTTCTTAGATTATCAAAAACTCTAAATCTACCACCCAGAAAAATCCAATATATGCCCATAATCCAACACCTCATTCAACAGGATTCATCACCAAGTTTGGCTAAATAATCCTTACAGCCATTTTCAAAAACTTCCCATCTTGTCGCATTCCTATTTAGCGAGAAGATAGACAAATCTATAATTATAAAAATTTACAATTTCGTTTACATCTTTTACCAAATGTAAACAAAATTACTTATTCTGTTTACATCTCCGAAAATAAACAGCAATCTTTAAGTCCTCAACACAAAATCCTCAATAAAATAGATTTCGCATGATTACAACCCCTCCAAAATATCCAATATATCCTGGAAATCGAATTCTCATTCTGTAGGACCGCTTTCTGCATTTGGCTTGATGATCCTGACAGCCATTTCAAAGACTTCTCATCTTGTTGCATCTTTATTTGGCGAGAATGTGGCACCCCAATCAATAACCCCTAGCTTAAGGGCTTTGTCGGTTATATTCACTTGCCAAGGAATCGTGACATCTGTAAATGAGGTTGTAGTGGAAACTGCTCCGGTATTCATTTTTGCTGCATTCATAAGCATCGCGAGAGCTTCTGCTTTTGTGATTCTGTCTTCTGGGCGGAAAGTGGTGTTTTCCCTGCTTACAAGTCAGATATCAGATGCGATTTCGACAGCTCTGCAAGCCCAGTTATTTGGTCTTGTGCTTGTTAAATCCTGATAAAATCATCTGCAGCTATAATTCTCTGGCAATGTCTGTCAGTTTACCTTTATTGCCATTCATACGACCTCTTGCCTTAAGATAAGATCATTTAGCCTGTATCATTCTTCGGTTTCCTGTTTTACAATAATTCCTGATCCTGCAAGTATGTCTCAATTTGATAATGCGAATGCTGTGGTTGCAAGAAGGCTAGAAACCAGAAGCAATGCAAATATATATTTTTTCATATTATTAAAAGATTAAGGATATTTCCAATCAGCTTATATTATAGTCAAATCTCATCATAATTCAACATTATGGATATAAGAGGTCACTCAATTTGGGTAATACATGTCAGGAAAAAAAGGAACAAAAAAACTCCCACTGGGCTGTGGGAGAATTGCATGCGGCCCGGCGGCCGTAATCGAAATGTTTCGATAGTAGCCGGGTGAATATATATTTGTTTAAACTTGAGCGAGAATCTGATGCTACAGTTTCTGAATTCTAGACATCAGGAGTTCTTTCCGTTGGCTGTTTTGTTTTAGGACAACTCTTTGTTTCCTCCAGGGTTTGAGTTGCGCTATAGCGACAGAGGAAAGGACTGCCAATGTCGTCAACACGAAGAAGAGCGAGTGAATCTGCTGCGGGGTGAGGATTAAGCTGTTCAATAGCGTATGCATTGGGTACCTCCACAAATAATGGGGTTATTGTTTCCTTGTTTGCGAGAGATGCGAGAGAGAGATTTATATGCGGGCTTTACCTCAATATTTGTTTCTGTATTTATGCAAATTATAACTAATTGTTCCAATTTGTCAAAAATGAGCTATTTTTTTATTTTTGTCGTTTTGAGTGCCAGTGAGAACCCTTTAGTGATTAATGATAGTTTCTTGTCATTCCCGGCTTGATCGGGAATCCAGATTCATTAATCAACACTCATTCTACATCCATACCATCATAATTGAATAATGATATCAACATCAATACTTTTACTTTAGTAAGTAAAAGCACTCTCTCTGTCATCCTCGGGCTTGACCCGGGACCTGCCTG
>AMFJ01033673.1_pt1 | contig 16723 bp, 12 predicted proteins | sample 427208 | NCBI WGS metagenome assembly AMFJ01 (sample SAMN02954298, study PRJNA114691) | groundwater metagenome | biome: aquatic; feature: subsurface aquifer; material: sediment; isolation source: subsurface aquifer sediment | place: USA: Rifle, CO | collected 2008-08
ATATAAAAACAGAGGCTGCCTACTTTTTAGACAGCCTCAATATTGATTATAAAGAGTTTAGCAACTAAGCAACTTTCTTAACTTTATTTGGCATATCAAGCATAAGCTGCGGATTCTTGTCCGAAGACCTTCCGAGTACAAATGATATGAATATTGCTATAATTGATAGACCTATGAAGAAATACTCTGCATTTACAGCGCTTTTGAGACTGGCGACTGCAGGATCGGCAAATGATTCGTTGGTTTTTGTTATGATTATACCCACTACAATTGGAACAACGAGCATACCCATGTTCTGAATCCAGTAAATCAAAGAGTATGCAGTTCCCAGGTTTTTATCAGGTATTATCTTTGGAACAGAAGGCCACATAGCTGCCGGAACCAGTGCATAACCTATTCCAAGAATAGCTACACCTGCGTAACCGAAAAATTGTGTTCCGGGAGCAAAAGCAATAATAAGGTGAGAAATGAGTACCAGGAAAGATCCCAGAATCATGAAGCGGCTTGCTTTACCCTTACGGTCGACTAGTAAGCCAAAAATAGGAGTAAAGATCATTGTTGCGAAAGGTATGAGTGAAACCATAAGAGACGCAATGTCGCTGTCTATGTCGAACCTCGGAATAATTATGGTTGTGGCAAATCTTCTGAATGAGATGATACATGCATAAAAGAAGACACAAAGAAGGGAAATGAGAATAAAATGTTTGTTTCCAAGAATCTTGAAGATATCCGAAAACTTGAATTTATCATCTTTTACCGTCTTTACAGAGTTTCTCTTTGCCTCTGCTGCAGTTTGTCTGTCGTATGTTCTATCGGTAAGTACAAACATGGTCCACAAAAAGACAGCAATCATCATGAGAATCATGGCAACCACTGTAGGTTTGCTTGTTTCAGAAAAAGGAATGTATGCCTGATTGATATCAACGAGCCTTGGTACGACAATAAGTGCAGTTGCAGTACCGAGCCTGGCTAGTGCAAGCTGAAGACCCATGGCCAGCGCCATCTCTTTTCCTTTAAACCACTTTGCAATCGATCGGGTTACGGCAACCCCTGCAATTTCGCTGCCCAGACCAAAAATTGATGCTCCGGCATATGCAAGAGTGAGTGATGGTTTTTCAACAAAACCAAGCATATATTGATAAACACCGCTTTTTGCAAAACTTTCGGAAATAGAATAAATAACAATCAATGATCCTCCCACCATGAGGCCAAGGAAAAGTGATCCGGTAAAGCGGACACCCCATTTATCAAGAAGCATTCCGCATATTACAAGTCCTCCCCAAACACATAAAAGTGAATAGGCTCCTCCATAAAAACCGTAGTCACTCAGATTCCATCCGAGGTCGAGGATTTCGGGATTTTTAAAAATGTGGGATATTGTTGTAAAAATGTCGTCAAAGAAGTATGATGCAAACATTGGTATCGACAACATAAGCAACACCAGCCAGCGCGCACTTTTCGAGTCTCTAAGAAGTTTAATGGCAGAATTCATTTTTATTGGTTTTAAAATCAATTATTTACTTACTATGTTAGGTAGTTCCAAACCATATCCCTTCTTTTTGTCTTCACTTTTTAACCATATTCCCAGAACAAAGGCCAAAACACCCAGAGAAGCAAAAATGAGCATCGGTACAGTATAGTCGTATTGAAGAGGATTTGTAACGTCTTTGTTGGTAACTGCTAAAGACCAACCAATCAACATAGGGAATAACATTAAACCAATGTTTTGAATCCAGAAAACAACCGAGTAGGCAGATCCCAGATATCTGTTTTCTACCAATTTCGGAACCGATGGCCAAAGAGCTGCCGGTACAAGTGAGAAACTGATTCCAAGAATTACGATTGCGCCATAAGCGATGGTTTTGGTAAAATATTCTGCAGGTACAAGAGCAAAAATTAAGTGGCAGGAAATCATTAACAGCGAACCAATAATGAGCATTGTTGCCCCTTTACCCTTTTTGTCAAGATAATATCCCAGCAATGGAGTGAGAACCATTGCACCGATAGGGAAAAATGAAAATATGTCACTGGCAGCGGTATTACTTATATTTAACCTGCATTCCAGCATGTTTGCTGCAAATTTCTGGAACGGGAAAATAGCTGAATAATACAGCACACAAAGTCCGGATACAATCAAAAAAGTCTTGCTTGTAAAAAGAATTCCAATATCACTTATCTTGAAAGGTTCCTCTGGTTCATCACCCCTTTCGCCAAGCTGTTTTTCCAGCTTTTTATCAAAAAAGAAATACACGCTTAAACTTATAAGCCCTATAAGTAACAGGATTAAAACAAATAATACTGGCGTGCTTATTTCGCCATAATAATCTACAATCCTGGGTGAAATCCTGAAAACTGCAAAAACTCCCAAACGGGCAATTGCCATTTCAATACCCATTGCAAGAGCCATCTCTTTGCCTCTAAACCATTTTACAATTCCTTTGGACACAGTGATTCCGGCCATTTCAACACCGCAACCAAAAATCATAAATCCAAAAGATGCCAGTTTTGCTGATGCCGGGAACGAAGTCCACCATGTGTTCAACCAGGTTTCAATACCTGTTCCCACAAATGCGGGACTTACAGCGTAATATTTTATAGCTGCTCCTACAACCATTATTATTCCGGATAAAAGGGCTGTCGCACGGACACCAATTTTGTCAAGAATGACTCCGGCAAAAATCAGGAATAGTACAAAAACATTCAAAAAATACTCAGAGCTTGCAAAAGTGCCATAATTTTCCGGTGTCCAGCCTCTTTTGCTTTCCAGTAAACTTTGCAAAGGAGATAAGACATCCACAAACATGTAGGCAAAGAACATCATCGAGGCTAAAAGGACAAGGACGGTCCAGCGAACAGCTGCCCTATCCTTCAACAATAGTGATTTAGTTTCCACAGTTTAAATTATTTAGATGGATTAATTATTTCACATAAAAGATTTCTAATCTATGGCAATTTATTTGAATTGCAAAATAAATCTTAAATTCTTTCATACAGGAAATATGTTTTACCTTTGTCTGTTTTTTATAGTTCACAAACAAATCCATTGGTTTGTTGTTATTAAATAATAAAATCGAAAACGGTTAATGAGGTATCTCGATAAAATTAATTCTCCCGACGATCTTAAAAAACTATCTCCCGATCAGTTGCCTAAACTCTGTAATGAAATCCGTGAGTTTATCATTTCTGCTTGTGCCAAAAATCCAGGTCACATTGGAGCCAGTCTGGGAACAGTTGAACTAACTGTTGCACTTCATTATTTATATAATACGCCAAAAGACAAAATCATATGGGATGTAGGGCATCAGGCCTACGCACACAAAATTTTAACCGGTCGCAGAGATTCATTCGTAAATAACAGAAAACACAAAGGAATAAGCGGTTTCCCCAAGATCAGCGAGTCTCCTTACGATTCATTCGGTGTGGGACACTCTTCTACATCAATATCTGCCGCACTTGGTATGGCAATTGCCGCAAGAAAAGAAGGAAGTAACGAACAGGTTGTTGCCGTAATTGGAGATGGCGCTCTTACAGGAGGTCTTGCCTACGAAGGTTTAAACAATGCAGGGGCACTAAAAACAGATATTCTGGTTATTTTAAACGACAATCAGATTTCAATAGATGCCAATGTAGGAGCATTGCACAACTATATGCTCAAATTTGTAACCTCCCACTTTTACAACAAAACAAAGAAAAGAATCTGGAATATAATTGGTTCGGAATCAATTCGCAGGCTCTTCCAAAAATTCCTTTTCAGCACAAAAATGGCCTTCTTCAAAAACGGGTCAATTTTCGAATCACTGGGATTTCGGTATTTCGGTGTTATTGATGGTCATAATTTAAATCAGCTAACTGAAACAATTCTTCAACTTAAAAAAATTAAAGGTCCTAAAATCCTTCATATTGTAACAAAAAAGGGAAAGGGTTATCAACCGGCGGAGGACGATCAAGTATTATGGCACTCTCCGGGCACTTTCGATAAAATTACAGGAGTAAGAAGCACCAACGGAATTTCAATTTCTAAGTATCAGGATGTATTTGGAGAAACGCTGCTTGAACTTGCAAAACTAAATCCAAAAATTGTTGGAATAACACCGGCCATGCCTAGCGGGTGTTCGATGAATATATTGATGCAGGAGATGCCGGACAGGGCTTTTGATGTGGGCATTGCCGAACAGCATGCTGTTACATTCGCCGCCGGGCTTGCTGCCAGGGGACTTCTGCCATTTTGCAATATCTATTCAAGTTTTATGCAAAGAGCATACGACGGAGTAATTCATGATGTTGCCACACAAAACCTTAAAGTAGTCTTTTGCCTTGACCGGGGAGGACTTGTTGGAGAAGACGGAGCTACCCACCATGGTGCATTTGATCTCTCCTTTATGAGATGTGTTCCCAATTTGACCATTGCTGCCCCAATGAACGAGATGGAGCTTAGAAACATGATGTATTCCGCTCAACTTCCCGAGTATGGGGCTATATCTATAAGATATCCCAGAGGAGACGGCATTGGAATGAAATGGAGAGGTGTTGCGTTTGAAAAAATTGAACAGGGAAAGGCACAACTGCTAAACGATGGCGAAGTGATAGCTATCCTGAGCATTGGCACTGTGGGAAATGATGCAGCAGCTGCTGTTAAAAAGGCAAAGGAGTCCGGGATCTCCGTAATGCATTACAACATGCGTTTTTTAAAGCCTTTGGATGTTGCGGCTATTGACAATGCTGCCAAAAAATGCGAAACAATTATTACAGTTGAGGATGCTTCCGCAATAGGCGGTTTGTTTTCGGCAGTGTGTGAATATGTTGCATCCGCCTCACTTCCGGTGAAAGTTATAAGTTTGGGTATCCCCGACAAATTTGTAGAACAAGGTACTGTTCACGAGCTTAGGGCAGAGTGTGGTTACGATTTTGACGGAATTCTAAAAACAATAATGGATGCTGCACAAAGAGGAAAATAAGATAAAATTAGTTCATTTCGACCAAAAGACTCATGAGGGGCATCACCATGCATCAAAGTTGCCAAAGTATTCTCTAATCAAAGGTGTAAAATATCATAAACATTTACCTCAGCGCGACGAGAGAAGTGTTAAGCTGGATTCCTTTCTAACCCACCCGGTGTGGGGGCTTCTTACTTTTATCTTTATTATCTGGTTTATATTTTTTTCCACATTCCGTTTGGGGGCATATCCACAGGCAGGTATCGAGTGGCTAATGGATCAGGCAGCATTACTTATACACAAAAACATGTCCGAAGGGTGGATCAACGACTTTTTGAGTCAGGGAGTAATTATGGGAGTCGGGAGTGTACTTGCATTCTTACCCAACATCCTCATCCTCTTTTTCTTCCTTTCGCTTTTGCAGGAGACTGAGTATTTGCCCAGGGCAGCAACCATTATGGATAAGTACATGCACAAAATAGGTCTTCATGGCAGTTCATTTATCCCGCTGCTGATGGGATTCGGTTGTAATGTCCCTGCAATAATGGCAACCCGCACAATTGAAAGAAAATCGGACAGAATCATTACAATGCTCATGATTCCCTACATTCCTTGCAGTGCCAGAATACCCACTTTTCTTCTTTTTTCAGGTATTTTTTTCCCGGAAAATCAGGTGATGGTTCTGAGCCTTCTCTATTTCGGTGGAATTTTAACCGGCATTCTCATGGCCATTCTTTTCAAAAAGATCTTTTTTAACTTTGGAATCAAAGATTACGATATCCCTTTGCCTGCATACAAGAATCCATCCCTCATTACTTCACTAAAAAACATGTGGGATGCGTCAAAACAATATCTCCAAAAGATAGGAACTGTAGTTTTGCTTGCAGTAATTATAGTGTGGGCACTTGACTATTTTCCGCTAAAGGGGAAGGAAAATCCCGGAGAGACAAGGGAATCCTACCTTGCAAGCTTTGGAAAAGCAATTGAACCTGCGATGAAACCTCTTGGATTCGACTGGAAAATGACGGTGAGTCTGGTAACAGGAATCACCGCAAAGGAGTTTATTATAAGTACTTTAGGCGTTGTGTATCAGGCAGATGACAGCAGACACCCCAATGAGGCGACAGAAACATCTTTGATGGCCAGAATCCGGTCCGAAGAGGTCTTTAACAGGGCGAATGCTCTTTCTTTCATGATTTTCTCACTTCTCTACATGCCGTGTGTTGCAACTGCATATACAATAAAAAAGGAGTCCGGAAGCTGGAAATGGGCAATCCTATCAATTATTAGCACAATTGCTGTTGCATGGATAGCAGGATTTTTAGCATACAGGGCAGGACTTCTGCTGTTTTTATAATGGTCATTTTGTTTTGACTCACAATTATTTTCATTTTTTTTTGGAGTTTAATCAAAAACCTATATCTTTGCAGTCCCCTAATTGAAAAGGGGGAAGAGCATTTAATGCCGATGTAGCTCAGTTGGCCAGAGCAGCTGATTTGTAATCAGCTGGTCGGGGGTTCGAATCCCTCCATCGGCTCTAAGTTTTTTGAAAAATTGTTAAAATGGGGAGATACCAAAGTGGCCAACTGGGGCAGACTGTAAATCTGCTGGCTTACGCCTTCGTAGGTTCGAATCCTGCTCTCCCCACTTTTTGTTATTTGCGGAAGTAGCTCAGTCGGTAGAGCATCAGCCTTCCAAGCTGAGGGTCGCGGGTTCGAACCTCGTCTTCCGCTCATAGTAAGCCAGTGTAGCTCAGAGGTAGAGCGCTTCCTTGGTAAGGAAGAGGTCATGGGTTCAATTCCCATCACCGGCTCTACAAGTGTGTAAAAAAATTCATTAATATTAAATTTAATTATCATGGCAAAAGAAACTTACAAAAGGGACAAGCCACACGTAAACATCGGAACCATTGGTCACGTTGACCACGGTAAAACCACACTCACTGCAGCTATCACAATGGTGCTTGCAAGGAAAGGCCTCTCTGAGATTCGTTCATTCGATTCAATCGACAACGCTCCTGAAGAAAAAGAGCGCGGTATTACAATTAACACCGCTCACATTGAGTATTCTACAGAAAAACGTCACTATGCACACGTAGACTGCCCGGGTCACGCCGACTATGTTAAAAACATGGTTACAGGTGCTGCCCAAATGGACGGTGCAATTATTGTTGTTGCTGCTACAGATGGTCCTATGCCTCAAACACGCGAGCACATTCTGCTTGCCCGTCAGGTAAACGTTCCTAAAATTGTAGTGTTCCTGAACAAAGTTGACATCGTTGACGATCCTGAAATGATTGACCTTGTTGAGATGGAAGTTCGTGAACTTCTAAGTTTCTATAACTATGATGGCGATAACGCTCCTGTTATCCGCGGTTCTGCACTAGGTGCTCTTAACGGAGATCCTCAGTGGGAAGACAAAGTAATGGAGCTTATGAATGCTGTTGACTCATACATTCCAATTCCTCCTCGTGAAAACGAAAAACCATTCCTAATGCCGGTTGAGGACGTATTCTCTATCACCGGTCGTGGTACAGTTGCTACAGGTCGTATCGAAACAGGTGTCATCAAAACCGGCGAAGAAATTCAGGTTATCGGTCTTGGCGAAGAGCCAAAGAAATCTGTTGTTACAGGTGTTGAAATGTTCCGCAAGATTCTTGACAGAGGTGAAGCCGGAGACAATGTTGGTCTTCTTCTTCGCGGTATCGACAAAAAAGATATCAAACGTGGCCAGGTTATTGCTAAACCAGGTACTATAACTCCTCACAAGAAGTTTAAAGCAGAAATTTATGTATTGAAGAAAGAGGAAGGCGGACGTCACACTCCATTCCATGATAAATATCGCCCTCAGTTTTTCATCCGTACACTTGATATTACAGGAGAAATCTTCCTTCCGGAAGGAACCAAGATGGTTATGCCTGGCGATAACGTTACGATTACTGTTGAACTTATCTACCCTGTAGCTATCAACCAAGGTCTTCGTTTCGCAATCCGCGAAGGTGGCCGTACAGTTGGAGCAGGTCAGGTAACTCAGATACTCGACTAATTACCTTAATAGTTAGTCGTCAAAAAAAGGCGACTAACTATATAATAGGGGCATAGTTCAAGGGTAGAATAGCGGTCTCCAAAACCGTTGATGGGCGTTCGAATCGCTCTGCCCCTGCAATATCGGTGGTTACGTACCGATATAATTAAAATACGGCCGATACACAAAGCTTCCGCATGTAAAGACCGATAATTAAATAAAAATGAACAAAATAAAGTTGTACCTCCAGGAATCGTACACCGAATTAGTAAAAAAAGTAAGCTGGCCTTCATGGTCTCAGCTTCAGAGTTCGGCAATTGTTGTTATGATTGCCTCGCTTATTTTTGCTGTAGTCATTTTTGTTATGGACTTTGGGTTCAGGAACATAATGACAACGATATATAATTTGCTGTATTAAACTTATGAGTGAAATTTCCAAAAATTGGTATGTCGTCAGAGCTGCCGGAGGTAAGGAAAAAAAGGCGAAAGAGTACATCGAAAGCGAAATTAAGAGATTGAATCTTCAAGACAAGATCTCTCAGGTTTTGATTCCAACGGAAAAAATTTACCAGGTTAAAAATGGTAAAAAAGTATCTATGGATCGTATCTTTTTCCCCGGCTATATCCTTATTGAGGCCGTACTGACTCCCGAGATTCAACATATAATCCGGGATATCCCGCACATCTCCGGCTTCCTTACGGACAAGACCAGCAAAAACAACATCCCTGTTCCTCTCCGCATGGCAGAGGTTAACCGTATTTTAGGGAAGGTAGACGAACTGGCCGAGAGAGAGGAAGAAAACATTACTCCTTTTATTATTGGGGAATCGGTAAAAGTTGTTGACGGTCCTTTCAACGGGTTCGACGGATCTGTTGAAGAGATTGACGAAGACAAGAAAAAAGTGAAAGTGATGGTAAAGATTTTTGGAAGAAAAACTATACTGGAGTTGAATTTTGTTCAAGTAGTAAAAGATTAATAAAAAATAATAATTATGGCTAAAGAAGTTGCCGCACTCATTAAATTGCAGATCAAAGGCGGTGCAGCTAATCCCTCACCACCTGTAGGACCTGCTTTAGGTTCGAAGGGTGTTAACATAATGGATTTCTGCAAGCAGTTTAATGCTCGTACCCAAGAAAAAGCCGGTAAAATTCTGCCCGTGATTATCACTGTTTTCAGTGACAAATCATTTACATTTATTGTAAAACAACCCCCTGTGGCTGTACAGCTGAAAGAAGCTGCCAAACTGCAATCGGGCTCGGCAGAACCAAATCGTAAGAAAGTGGGCTCTGTAACTTGGGAGCAAATCCGTGAGATAGCGAATGACAAAATGCCCGACATGAATGCATTTACACTTAAGTCTGCCATGAGTATGGTAGCAGGTACAGCACGCAGCATGGGTATAACTGTTTCAGGCACATTTCCTGAAGATGTAATTTAAAAATCCTGCGAAAATGAGTAAGCTGACAAAAAATCAAAAATTAGTATACGCAAAGGTAGACGAACACAAGCAATACAAGCTCATAGATGCATGCAAACTGGTAAAGGAAGCAACCTTTACAAAGTTTGACTCATCTGTTGATATTGCTGTCCGCCTGGGTGTTGACCCACGTAAAGCGAATCAGATGGTTCGTGGCGTGGTGACTCTTCCGCACGGAACAGGCAAGGCAGTTCGTGTTCTTGTACTTTGTACTCCCGACAAGGAGAACGAAGCAAAAGAGGCAGGAGCCGACTTCGTCGGATTGGATGACTTTATCGAAAAGATAAAGGGTGGATGGACAGATGTGGATGTTATTGTATGTACTCCTTCTGTTATGGCCAAGATTGGTGCAATTGGAAGAATCCTGGGCCCTCGCGGCCTTATGCCAAACCCTAAAACTGGTACTGTTACCATGGACGTAGGGAATGCGGTTAAAGAGATTAAAGCAGGTAAGATTGACTTTAAAGTAGACAAGCAAGGTATTGTTCATGCCTCAATCGGTAAGGTATCGTTTGAACCGGAACAACTTTCTGAAAATGCTATCGAGTTTTTCAATACCATTATGAAACTTAAACCACAGGCGCTTAAAGGAACTTATGTAAAAAGCATCTTCTTGTCTTCGACAATGAGTCCAGGTATAAATATTGAAAGCAAGTCTTTTAGTGCTGCTGAATAATACAAATGTTTTATGAGAAAAGAAGAAAAGAAACTGATTATTGAAAGCCTGGCAGCGCAATTAGAGAAAACACCCGATTTCTATTTAACCGATATTTCCGGCCTTAACGCCGATAATACCGCTAAATTGCGCCGTGCTTGCTTCGAGAAACAGATAAAATTGGTTGTTGTAAAGAACACCCTGCTTCGCAAAGCTCTCGAGAAAAAGAGCAATGCCGAAGTTGAGTTGCTCTACCCTATACTTGAAGGACCTTGCGCAGTAATGTTCACTGAAACGGTGAGTACTCCTGCAAAACTTATTAAGGAATTTGGCAAAAAATTAGGCAAGCCTGTTCTTAAAGGTGCTTTTGTACAGGAATGTGCATATATTGGAGTTGAAACTCTGGATGCACTTGTATCAATTAAGTCTCGTGAAGAACTCATTGGAGACATCATTGGTCTTCTTCAATCACCTGCGAAAACCGTTATATCTGCCCTTCAGGCAAATGGCGGCGGTAAAATTGCAGGCATTGTAAAGACACTATCAGAAAAAGAGTAACAAATAATAAAAATCATTTAAATAATTAAAACCATGGCAGATATCAAAAAATTTGCAGAAGAACTAGTTAACCTGTCTGTAAAAGATGTACAAGAATTGGCAAAAATTCTAAAAGACGAATATGGTATTGAACCTGCCGCTGCTGCTGTTGCAGTTGCCGCACCGTCTGTTGCTGCTGCTCCTGCTGAAGTAGAGCAAACCCAATTCGATGTAATCCTTAAAGCTCCGGGACAAGCTAAATTACAAATTGTAAAAATTGTAAAAGAGCTAACAGGTCTTGGTCTTAAGGAAGCTAAAGACCTAGTTGATGCAGCTCCAAAGGCTATCAAGGAAAAAGTTTCTAAAGCCGAAGCAGAACAAGTAAAAGCTCAATTAGAAGAGGCTGGCGGAGAAGTTGAGATTAAATAACTCCACATCCCGTTAATCGGGTATTTATATCAGGTTTAGAGTCTTTAAGGCTCTAAACCTTTTTGTCGTTATTTTAATATATTTTCAACCAATCCGAAAACAATGTCGCAAAAAAATAATAATCAGCGGATTACATTCGCGACTTCAAAATCCCTTCTGGATTATCCCGACTTTTTAGAGGTTCAGTTAAAGTCTTTTAAAGATTTTTTCCAATTGGACACCACTCCGGAAAATCGAAAAAATGAAGGTCTTTATAAAGTTTTTCAAGAGGTTTTTCCTATTACGGACACCCGTAACAGCTTTGTTCTTGAATTTATTGACTATTTCATAGATCCTCCTCGCTACTCGCTTGAGGAGTGTCTGGATAGAGGTCTCACATACAGCGTGCCTTTAAAGGCAAAGTTAAAGCTGTATTGTACCGACCCAACACATGAGGATTTTGAAACCATGATCCAGGATGTTTATCTTGGAACTATCCCATATATGACCCCAAGGGGTACATTCGTAATTAACGGGTCGGAGCGAGTAATCGTTTCGCAGCTCCACCGTTCACCGGGCGTTTTCTTCGGACAAAGCACACACGCAAACGGTACAAAACTATACTCGGCAAGAATTATTCCTTTCAAGGGTTCATGGATCGAGTTTGCTACAGACATTAACAATGTCATGTATGCATACATCGACAGAAAGAAGAAACTGCCGGTAACAACACTTCTCAGGGCTATTGGCTACGAAAGTGATAAGGAGATTCTGGACATATTCGGCCTGGCCAATGAGATAAAGGTCAACAAGGCAAACTTGAAAAAATGCATAGGAAGTAAGCTTGCCGCAAGGGTACTTACATCCTGGAATGAAGATTTCGTGGACGAAGATACAGGAGAAGTAGTTTACATTGAAAGGATAAAAATCATTCTCGACCGCGAAACAATTATTGAAGAAGATCATGTGGACGCAATCCTGGAATCCGGAGTGAGCACTATTCTCATTCACAAGGAAGACGTTAACCTCAATGATTTTGCAATTATTGCCAACACCCTCCAGAAAGATCAGTGCAACACCGGTAAGGAGGCTGTTTATTATACATACCGCCAATTGCGTAACTCTGAGCCTGCCGATGAAGCAACAGCAAGAGATGTCATAGACAAACTTTTCTTCTCGGACAAGAGATATGACCTTGGCGAAGTTGGCCGTTACAGATTAAACCGTAAGCTGAATCTTAATATACCCGATGAGACAAGAGTTCTCACAAAACAGGATATTATTGAGATTATCCGCTACCTTATACAACTAATTAATTCAAAAGCTACAGTTGACGATATCGACCACTTAAGCAACCGTCGTATCCGCACTGTTGGAGAGCAACTTGCAAATCAGTTCAGCGTTGGTCTTTCCCGTATGGCAAGAACCATTCGCGAAAGGATGAATGTGAGAGATAATGAAGTATTCTATCCGATAGACCTTATAAATGCCAAGACCCTTTCGTCTGTTATAAGTTCGTTCTTCGGATCAAGCCAGCTCTCTCAGTTTATGGATCAGACCAACCCACTTGCCGAGATGACTCACAAGCGTCGTCTTTCCGCACTGGGCCCAGGAGGTCTTTCCAGAGACAGAGCGGGTTTTGAAGTACGAGATGTTCACTATACACACTACGGCCGTTTGTGCCCTATTGAAACGCCGGAGGGACCAAACATTGGTCTTATCTCCTCGCTTTGTGTATATGCAAAAATAAACGACCTTGGATTTATTGAAACTCCATACCGTAAAGTATCTGAAGGCTTTGTAGACATGACTGTAAAAGGATGTGTATACATGAGTGCCGAAGATGAAGAACAGAAGATGGTAGCACAGGCAAATGTGCACATATCCGAAGAGGGTCTTATTACCGACGACAGAATTAAATGTCGTTACGAAGCAGACTATCCTGTTGTAGGAAAAGAAAAGGTTGACCTTGTGGATGTTTCTCCTAACCAGATTGCATCAATTGCAGCTTCACTTATTCCTTTCCTGGAGCACGACGATGCCAACCGTGCACTCATGGGTTCAAATATGATGCGCCAGGCAGTTCCTCTTGTTCGTCCAGAGGCTCCGATTGTGGGTACCGGTCTTGAAGGACCTGTTGTTCGCGACTCAAGGACTCAGATAGTAGCAAGAGCAAAAGGTGAAGTAGTTTATGTTGATGCTCGTGAAATTCATCTTAAATATGAGATGACAGACATAGATAGATTCATAAGCTTCGAACCGGAAATTACAGTTTATAGAATTCCACTGTTCCGTAAAACAAACCAGAACACCTCAATTACCCTTAAACCTATTGTAAGGAAAGGCGATAAAGTTGTTGCCGGCCAAATTATGACAGAGGGATACGGAACTCAAAACGGAGAACTTGCACTTGGACGCAATCTTAAGGTTGCATTCATGCCTTGGAAGGGATACAATTTTGAGGATGCAATTGTACTTTCGGAAAGACTTCTCAGAGAAGATGTGTTCACTTCTATCCATGTGGATGAATACATAATGGAAGTTCGCGACACTAAACGAGGAATGGAGGAACTTACTGCCGATATTCCAAATGTAAGCGAAGAAGCTACAAAAGATCTTGATGAAAATGGTATAATCCGCATTGGAGCAAATGTTGAGCCGGGCGATATTCTTATAGGTAAGATCACTCCTAAAGGTGAGAGCGATCCTTCACCTGAAGAAAAACTGCTTAGGGCAATCTTTGGCGACAAGGCGGGCGATGTTAAAGACGCCTCTTTAAAGGCATCTCCATCGCTGAGAGGTACTATAATTGATAAAAGACTCTTCTCCAGAGTTGCTAAAGAGAACTCCAAGAGAGGAAAAACCACTTCTAAAAATCAGTTACAACAGGCTGAAGAGAACTTTAGCCGTAAAGCTGCTGCACTTCGTCAAAATTTCATTGAGAAACTTATAGAGCTTCTTAAAGGGAAACATTCAAACGGAGTGAGCGATCTTTATGGTGTTGAACTTATTACTAAAGATCAGCCTTTCTCTTATGAAATTCTGGATTCCCTTTCCTTTGAGAACATCAATCCGGTAAAATGGACTTCAGATAAAAACACAAACAACCAGATCAAACAGCTCATCAACAACTTCCTTATTGCACATAAAGAATTTGATGCCGAGCTCAAGAGAATCAAATACAACCTCACCATCGGAGATGAACTTCCAACAGGTATCATGCAACTTGCAAAGGTATATGTTGCCAAGAAGAGAAAAATCCGCGTGGGAGATAAAATGGCCGGTCGTCACGGAAACAAAGGCATTGTTGCCAAAGTAGTTCGCGACGAAGATATGCCATTCCTCGAAGACGGAACTATTGTTGATATCGTTTTGAACCCACTTGGTGTACCTTCCCGTATGAACCTTGGACAAATTTACGAAACTGTTCTTGGCTGGGCCGGTAAAAACGAAGGCAAAACTTTCAGCACACCAATTTTCGATGGAGCTACTCTCGACGAGATCACCGCAGAAACCGACAAGGCAGGCGTTCCAAGATATGGAAAAACCTACCTTAGAGACGGCGGAACTGGCGAACTCTTCGACCAGCCTGCAACCGTGGGTATAATTTATATGCTCAAACTAGGTCACATGGTAGACGATAAGATGCATGCCCGCTCGATTGGGCCATACTCTTTAATCACCCAGCAGCCTCTTGGAGGTAAGGCCCAGTTCGGAGGACAAAGATTTGGAGAAATGGAGGTATGGGCACTCGAAGCATTCGGTGCAGCAAATATTCTTCAGGAGATTCTTACAATTAAGTCCGACGATGTTACAGGAAGATCAAGGGCCTACGAAGCCATTGTCAAGGGCGAAGCAATGCCTATGCCGGGCATTCCGGAGTCACTCAATGTTCTTCTCCATGAATTGCGCGGTCTTGGACTAAGCGTAAACCTGGATTGATTCGTATTATAGTATTTGATAATTTGAAAAGAAAATAATATGTCTTTCAAAAAAGAGATTAAGGTTAAGAGTAACTTCAGTCAAATTTCAATAGGCCTCGCCTCTCCCGAAGAGATTCTAGAAAGATCTTCCGGTGAAGTTTTGAAGCCAGAGACTGTTAACTATCGCACATACAAACCTGAGCGTGACGGGCTTTTCTGCGAACGCATTTTTGGTCCTTATAAAGACTATGAATGCCATTGCGGTAAGTACAAGAGAATTCGCTACAGGGGTATTATTTGCGACCGTTGCGGTGTTGAGGTTACTGAGAAAAAAGTGCGCAGGGAGAGAATGGGACACATTTCTCTTACTGTACCAGTAGCACATATATGGTATTTCCGCTCATCGCCAAATAAAATTGGTTATCTGCTCGGTATACCATCTAAAAAGCTGGAGGGTATTGTATATTATGAACGCTATATTGTCATTCAGGCAGGAGTAAAAGCTCAGGATGGAGTAAAGGTAAATGACTTCCTAACAGAAGACGATTATCTTGCCATCATGGAGTCCCTTCCAAAAGACAACCAGCAACTGGACGACAGCGATCCAAATAAATTCATCGCAGGAATGGGTGCAGAAGCAATCTTAAAGATGCTTTCGCGTATCAACCTGGATGACCTTTCATATGAACTGCGTCATAAAACCGAAAATGAGACATCTCAGCAGAGGAAAGCAGAAGCGTTAAAGAGGCTAAGTGTTGTGGAAGCATTCCGCGAATCAAAAGAGGTTAACAATCCTGAGTGGATGGTTCTCAAAGTGATTCCGGTTATTCCGCCGGAACTTCGCCCTCTCGTTCCGCTGGACGGTGGCCGTTTTGCCACATCGGACCTGAACGACCTGTACCGCAGAGTTATCATCCGCAACAACAGGTTAAAGAGGCTCATTGAAATCAAAGCTCCCGAAGTAATCCTCCGAAATGAAAAGAGGATGTTGCAGGAAGCAGTTGACTCACTTTTCGACAACTCACGCAAATCAAACGCTGTTAAAACCGAGGCAAACCGTACATTGAAATCTTTGTCGGACAGTCTTAAAGGAAAACAAGGCCGTTTCCGTCAGAACCTGTTGGGTAAGAGGGTAGACTACTCTGCCCGTTCGGTAATTGTCGTTGGACCTGAGTTAAAAATGCATGAGTGCGGTATTCCAAAGGACATGGCCGCAGAATTGTTCAAACCATTCGTTATCAGGAAACTGATAGAGAGAGGTATTGTTAAAACTGTAAAATCGGCAAAGAAAATAGTTGACAGAAAGGACCCGGTTATCTGGGATATCCTTGAAAATGTAATGAAAGGACACCCGGTATTGCTAAACCGTGCCCCTACCCTCCACCGTTTGGGTATTCAGGCTTTCCAGCCTAAACTCATCGAGGGAAAGGCAATTCAGCTACACCCGCTTTCGTGTACAGCATTCAACGCCGACTTTGACGGTGACCAGATGGCAGTACACCTTCCACTGGGAAATGCCGCGATTCTTGAAGCTCAACTTCTGATGCTTGGTTCACACAACATTCTGAACCCGGCAAACGGAGCTCCTATTACAGTTCCTTCTCAGGACATGGTTCTTGGACTATACTACATTACAAAATCAAGACCGGGAGCAAAAGGAGAAAACAGAAGATTCTACGGACCTGAAGAGGTTATTATAGGCCAGAACGAAGGCACAGTAGATTTGCACGCAAATATTGAGGTTCGCCTTCCGGTGGATTTCTG
>AMFJ01036104.1_pt1 | contig 16713 bp, 13 predicted proteins | sample 427208 | NCBI WGS metagenome assembly AMFJ01 (sample SAMN02954298, study PRJNA114691) | groundwater metagenome | biome: aquatic; feature: subsurface aquifer; material: sediment; isolation source: subsurface aquifer sediment | place: USA: Rifle, CO | collected 2008-08
TGCATACTGGCGCCTGTCCCGCACGAAGCTGCGGGAATCTTCAAAAGTATGTCAAGCGAAGCGTTTTTTAAAATAAAAAAATAGAATAATTTTTTACTAAGAAATTAAAATATTTAAATAATTCTTGTTCGCTATACATATAAAATCTCCCGACCTTCAAGTTTTTTGTCAGTCAGAATATATACGTCCTTGGTATTGCAATGCACTTTTTCTAATGCGTTTCCCTTTGCATCCAAGATGTCCAGAATTTCCAATTCTCCCATGCTTGTAGGGGTCAGATATTTAAGTTTCATACCCGGAGTGAGAACTTCTTTGGGGTCGATATGAAAATATTTTTTACCATTGTATTCGATATATTGATCAGAGAACATTCAGAAATAATTTCTATTGAAAAGCGGTCCTGCTGAATCCAATGTTGTTGTTACGGTCTGTTTCTCATCATTAGGAGTCTCTGATGCAGCGATGGATTTTTGGATTGTCTGATCCACGATATCAGTTTCTCATTCTGGAAACTCACTTAATTTATGAAACAGAAATCCATCCCGATATGCTCTATGAGGGATCACATTCACTAAGTCAGCTATCTTAGGATCTATAGGCGTACCTGCTATGATGGCATCACGTACATGCTTGTATGCTTTTACGATACCTCCGACATAAAATTCTGATTTACTCCTTCATTCGATTTTGATCGCATCGACATAAGGAAGAATTTCTTTCAATCTCTCTATGGTGCAAAGATCTTTGGAAGAGAGGATATAACTGCCATCCTCATCGCCCTCCACTTGGAAAAATTTTCCTGGTCTGCGTTCTTCTTCAAGTCGTACTTTGTATTTGAATCTGCAGGCATGCGAACATTCGCCTTTATTTCCTGGTCTTCATGACATGTAATCACCTAGGTGACAACGACCGGAATACGTCATGCACATGGATCCATGGACAAATATTTCTATCTCCATCCCTGGGACTTTTTCTCTGATTTCTTTGATCTCTTCTATGTTCAATTCTCTCGCGAAGACGATTCTTTTCACCCCCATATCTTTCCAGAATTGTACGGCAGCATAGTTCATGGTAGATGCCTGAGTACTCATATGGAGCGGTGTATCAGGCATATACTTTTTGAGTATATGAAATGTCCCTGGATCAGAAAAGATGATAGCATCTGCACCGCAGTCAGCAATCTTTTGTACCGTGAGTTCAAAGACTTTTATATCGATATTTTTTGGAAAGATGTTCATCGTAAGCAATGCTTTGCTTCAGTTTTTGTGGAGATCATCTACCGTTTTTTTGAGACTATCAAAATTATAGATTTTATTCTGTCTCATCCTGAGCGATGTGAACGGTACTCCTACATAGACTTCTTCAGCTCCATAATGACTAGCTACCATGGCTTTTTCATATGACCCTCCGGGTGCGACTATTGTTGGTTTATGCATAAATTAATTCAAAGATTAAAACATTAAAAGATTAAAACATTAAAACATTAAAAGATTTAACATACTCGTAGATAAAGTTGCGAATATTTTAATATTAATAATATTTTAATTTTCAAATTCTATATATTCTTGTTCTAGATTAGTTAGACGATATTTACTGTGATTTAGATTCATTTTCTGCTCTTTGCAACATTACCCATACATATCCTCTGATCTCCAGAGCATTTGGATTAGAGATATTGTTCATAATACCAGCATTTTTTAACGCTTGCAAATGATCTGCATAGTAAGGATCTCCTCCATTATAGGTGTCTCCATGCAAAGTTCTAGACAATAGAGTACCGAATTGAGCTCTAGTAATTAGACTCTCCGGATTGAAAGCATCGATTCCTTGACCCATAAGTCCAAGTTGACATGACTCCACAATGTAGTGTTGTAATTCTTCTGATTGATTAGAAATATCATTGAACTCACAGCCACTGGAGTTGTCCGTTCTTTTGTGCAACACTCCTTCAGCAAAGTTAACGATCATCTTAGCCATATGTGCTCTCGTCAGTTCGCCTAATGCGTCTGCATTTTGTAATGTATTCTGAGTGGTTATCCCATTTGCAAGTGCATAATCATATGCTTCTTTAATCTCTGTCGATAGAGTCGCTGTCGCTCAGGTATATAAAGGGCAGGGATCTACAGTACCGAAACTAGTAAGTTCAGTTCCTGCTGGAAGGTAGCTTATAGCCTCTTCTCTCCAGTCTGAGTAAGACCTACAGCGATTCGTCCATACTCTTCTCCCACCTCAGTCTCAGTCATTACAGGTTCAGTCACTACAAGTATAAATCATTCATTTAAAATAAACGTCAGTTGTGGGATCAGTGTTTACGATATGTCGTTTTGCTTCTTGTTCAAGCATTTCGGTCATAGCGGCTGTTGGTGGAGTAGGTACTCACCCAGTAGGAGTAGGTTCTAGCGAGCCCGTAGCGCTAGCGATACTGACAGTAAAAGAGATACCAATCACCCCAAACAGAATCAAGGCAATTATAAAGAGATTTTTTCTCATGATATTCGTAATAAAAAATAAAAAATAGATGGAGATACATGTGATAGAAAAAAAACCACCATTATTCATTATTAATTTTTCATTATTAATTATTTTATTCCAGGTCTTCTACCTCTTTCATTACCTTATTAACACGATAGACTTTCAATCATAATAATATCTTGAAGATCAGAAAGGCGATACCGGTCATAAGCCAAAAAACTATTCTTACAAATCCATAGAGGAGCAAAAACATCAAGAGAATAACTGACGTTTTGAACGCAGGGTTTTCATAAATCTGATTCATTTGTCCAAGAAGATAATCACAGATTCCCATATTGACAGTGGTATTATCTTTGAGTGTTTGGTCGATAAGATTTTTTTTGAAAGCATTGATGTTTTGGATGATGGTTGCATACCTGGATTGTTGGGTCTGCAATGAAATATCCTTTCCGATAACTGCGATATCTTTGATCTTGGTATTAAAAAGCGCGGCGGTATCAGTCTTGATTTTTTCTACACCAGCAGCGACAGGTTGCGTAAAGAAGCTGATTACGTTACTAGAGGTATCTGAGAGGTCTTGGCAAGTAAACGGGAATTTTACATAATATCAGAATACAAATAGACTATATCCGATAGTGATGAATACCGTGAAGATATATCCTCCGACATTAAAATATCACAAGGAACTGAAACTGATTTTGTTATGTGATTCATCTTGGAGAGAAGAGGCGAGCATTATTATTCCTGCATTGATACACAAGGCAGAAATCACAAGGAATAGATGTGGATATCAGATAAAAAAACCCTCAATTAGTGACACACCAAGCATCAAAATAATCAAATATTTTATAGGAAATCTGCGAATCTCTAGATAGAAGAAATGGAAAAAAAGAAAAAACAATAAAACAAAAATCATAGATTGGAGTGTTGCAAAATCCAAGAATAACGTAGAAAACAAAAGTGCATACGCAGCGATGCTCAAGATACCAAACATCCAAAATTTTCGCGAATGGAATATATTTTTTGGAGCTGGGGATACTATTTTTTTATCAGATGAAGATGATTTTTTTATCATACGAGAGGAAAGAGAAGAGAGATAAAGAAATTTAATTTCCAAGCAATAAGCCAAAAGGATATGATCATAGCAGGGAAAAACGGAATTATACTTAAAGACGATTGATGAAACAACTTTCCACCTTCTACTTTCCACCTTCAACCAAATAAATATTGTAATCAAGCTCGAATTAACCCGATGATACTACTCAATAAGATAAACAAAATCAAGACACATGCTATCGTCCATCATGAAAAGATAATTCATGACGCACTCATTATCAGCGGAATGAATATTCAGATTGTGGCTGCAAGATAGATATCACCTTCGCCGAATCATTCCATGACTTTCTTGAATCTCATCTTCGCATATCGTTTGGCGAAAAAATAGATCCCCGTAAATACGCCAGCAAACAGCAATGCGGACAATAATGCATACCGTAAATTATCACCCGGAACAAATATATTTGCCAAGATTCAAACCACTGCTAAGAGTATCCATACTACCATATGTAATTCATATTCTTTGAAATCATAGACCAATAGGAGAACAAGGAGTCGGTTCGTCAAGAGTCAGAAGATCAATGTCGGAGTTCAGAAATCTTTTAATAGAAAATATGTTAAGAGAAATACAACTGCGCACAAGAGCTCCAGAAGTGGATAGAGCCAAGAGATTCTCTCCCCGCAATAACGGCATTTTTTTCCTTGGATAAGATAACTGAGTACGGGAACCAAGTCTTTTGATACGAGTCTATGTTTGCAATGAGGGCATTGTGAATAGCCGAAAAAAAACCCACGAAGGAGCTCTCGAGTCATTCATCCAGAAAATCTTGTCATCACGACAGAGCCGAGAGAACCGAAGATCAGTCATAAAATTATCATCACGAGTATTCGCATAGATTTTTTATGGTATAAACAGGCTATACTATATGATAGGCTATAAAAAAATCAAGCATTTAGTTTTTATCCTGAAAAATTTGACAAATAAAAAAAAGTAAGTATAATAGTAAATAAGCATTTACTTATTTATCTCTTATCATGATAACAAAAGAACGAAAGAAACGCATGGAAGCAGAAACATCAGTTGCAAAAAAAATATCAAAAATACTTTCCGACAATAATATAGTTGGACATAACATAGTTGCTAGCGACGTAAGAGCAGCACTCAAAAAATCACTTTCGCAAGAAAATAAGGAACAAGTCCTTAACTATAAAAAAACAACCGAGACAAAAGAAAAAGCAGAAAAAGATCCAGAATTGGAGGATAAGGATTTTAGTGTTGAAGATATAAAAGATCGAAAAGAAACAACGGATCTCAATGGAAAAAGAGTGAAAGTGAACCCAGAAGGAGATGCACGAGAATATCTGACAGGAAATCCTGCTATAAGATGACCACAGCTATTCACCCATGCTGCAGCGCTAAGATATGCACATATATTAGGAAAAAAACTACCTGCTTCATCAGCAACATACAAAGATATCATCAATAAAAAATATGGATGAAAGTATCAGGAATTTTTGGAAAAAGAAAAAATGAATTTGAATGGTCGATATAATTCAAAGTATGACAGATTCGCAAATATCAATAGAGGATTCGGTTTACGATGCGCTGATGGATCACATATATTAGGAAATAGATATGGGATGAGTGATGACACTTTGGATCCAAATTTTTGACTTTCCGTTCGTTTTTTGAAGGAGTAGTATATTGATGAAAAATATATTTTCGGGGCATTCGATTACTGGATGCCCTTTTTCATATATCACAAAAATTCAACAAATAAGATTGACAAATGAAGCTATATATGTATAAAAGAACCCTGAATATTTACCTATTAAAAATAAAGGGATGTCTGATTTAGAAAAAGTAAAGCTAAGAAATAGTACACGAGAAGAAAAATCGACTATAGAAAATATAGTACCGATTTTAGAGAAGCTTGAAAGAGAGGAACATGTCGCATTCAATCAATTAATAGCTAAATGCAGAGATCCTAAACATATTGTCTTCTGAAGTATGTCAGAAATTCTTAAGAAATATTGATTGATGAAGACTGATGGAACCATAGATGAATCTATTAGTAATATCGTGAAATCTTCTGTAAGAACTATATCTCAACCGTTTAATCTAGTCCATCCTATAAGGAAGGCTGCAGGAAAAGAAATCAAAGAAGTGCTGCAAGCTGAGCAGGGAGAAAAAAAGGAAGACATCAAATAATCTGAATATATTTTGGAGACAAGGTACACGGAGTGGCTTGTCTTTTTTTTATCCGGATATATCCCTTTGAACTTGAATTTTTCGGACAAGTAAGTATACACAAAAGCACTTTATTTTATAGTTATCAGAGAAAATGGCAAACAAGTACAACCACTTAGAATCAGAAGCTAAACGAAAAGGATATTGGGAGGAAAACAATATCTATGCATATGATGCTAACTCATCTAAACCCGTATATTCCATAGATACGCCACCACCAACGGTCTCATGAAAAATCCATATCGGACATATTTTTTCATATACCCAAGCAGAAGTGATTGCGAGATTCAAAAGGATGTCAGGATGTAATGTCTTCTATCCATTTGGATTTGACGATAACGGACTTCCGACAGAAAGGCTTGTTGAAAAAGAGATCGGAAAGAAATGATCAGAGATGCCGAGAAAAGAATTTATCGCAGAATGTCTTCGTGTTACGAAAGGATACAGAGAACAGTTCAAGGATCTCCGAAAATCAGTCGGAGTAAGTGCAGATCGGAGCCTAGAATATTCAACGATATCGCCACTTGTACAAAGAATCTCTCAGAGATCATTTCTTGATCTATTGAGCAAAAAGACAATCTACAAAAAAAACTTTCCTGCTCTACGATGTCCTGAATGTCAGACTTCAGTAGCGCAAGCAGAAGTTGAAGATAAGGAATTTGATTCGACGTTTTACGATCTTCAATTCACTTTGGAAGACGGTACTCCCGTCATCATAGCAACAACAAGACCAGAGTTGCTTCCCGCTTGTGTAGCAGTATTCGTTAACCCAGAAGATGAAAGATATAAGAACTTGATCGGTAAGGATATCATCACTCCGCTTGGAAAAAAAGTGAAGATTCTCGCTGATGAAAAAGTTGGAATAGAAAAAGGAACAGGAGTGGTTATGTGCTGTACGTATGGAGATGAAACTGATATGTACCGAGTACAGACCTATAAACTTCCTGATTGCATCGTACTTGATACAACAGGTCGCTTGATCAATACCGGTGATGCAGAATTAGACGGATTGACGACAAGACAAGGAAGAAAATTGATCGTAGAAAAACTCAAAGCAAAAGGATTGGTGCTCAAGGAATTACCGATCAGTCATGCTGTGGGATGTCACGAAAGATGCGGAACACCTATGGAAATCATCCCTACTGCACAGTGGTTCATCAATGTATTAGACCACAAACAAAAATTTTTGGACAATGCAAACAGCATCAAACGATATCCTGAATATATGAAAAAAAGATACGACGAACGAGTAGAAAATCTTAAATGGGATCGATGCATCTCTAGACAAAGATTTTACGGAATCCCTATCCCTGTACGATATTCAAAGAAGACAGGAGAGGTTATTTTACCAGATGCCGACCAACTTCCCGTAGATCCGATCAATGATAGACCCAAAACATTACCTGAGTGACATACTATCGACGATATCACTCCAGAGATGGACGTCCTTGATACGCGAGCGACTTCTTCATTAACGCCATTGATCAATGCAAGACGAGGAGAGCCCGATGATCGTTCTGACAAGATTTTTCCGATGAACCTCAGACCGCAAGCACATGATATCATCCGTACGCGAGCGTTCTATACCATCGTGAAATGAGAATATCATATGAATACTATCCCTCGAACTGACGTTATGATTTCTGGTCACGTACTCGCAAGCAAATGAGAAAAAATAAGCAAATCCAAAAATAACGCAGGAAAAGAACCAGGAGAACTCATCAAAGATCATTCTGCTGATGCAGTAAGATATCGGACATGTTCTGCTAGTTTAGGAAAAAATACTGCCTTCGAAGAAGGAGAAATCCAAAACGGAAAAAAATTAGTGACTAAACTCCGAAACGCTTCCAACTTCGTATTTATGAATCTTCAGGATTTTGATCAAAAGATAGCATTGACTGAAGATAAACTTTGTCCTATTGATATCTGGGTTCTCGCACAAGCGAACAAGACCTCGCAAGAGATGGTCAAACATCTCAATAATTATGAATTCGGACTTGCGAGGATAGAATTTGAAAAATTCTTCCGACATGATTTCTGTGATAACTATCTTGAAATCGTAAAAGATAAAATCTATAAAGCTGAGAAATATCCTAATTGATCTGCCGAAAAACTCTCTGCTCAATATACATTATATCATACGTTATTCGCAATCATCAAAATGATCGCTCCTATATTACCGTTCATTACAGAAGAATTATATCAGACCTATTATTCACAAGTGCTAGGAGAAAAATCAGTGCATACCTTGGCATATCCAAACAACGATGTATTCGCTATCAAGCAATCGTTAGAACCGGTATACAAAAATATGGATACCGTTTTCCAGATTATAGAGAAAGTGAGAGGATATAAAACAGACAGCAAATTATGATTGGGTACAGAACTTAAACAAATTACGATCAGCTGAGAAAAATCAGTGATTGACTGACTTGCTTCGTTTACTAACGATCTCAAATCAGTGACAAGAAGCAATGAAATAATTTTTCAAGAAGCTGGAGAATTTAATATAGAGATAATAATTTAATATATTTGTAGGGGCGATTATTAGTCGCCCTAAATTCTAAATTCTAAATTCTAAATTCTAAATTCTAAATTCTCTCCTATGTACAACCTGTACCAATCTCAGCTCCGAAAGGATATCCAACACGAGATCTATCGTAAACCGATATTCACCGTGGAGCTTTTTGGTAAACAGTATTTTGGAAGCATCAAAGAAAAAAAGATAGGGCCATACACATTGAGACGATACCAAGTCATGGGAGTGGAGTTGCCAAGCGATAAAGAATACGTACGTAGTGAAATCGCAAAGCTCAAAAAACACTTCAGAAAAAAATGATTTTTCTTTCAATTGGGAATCATCAACGAAATCGTCAGCTTCGAAAATGCATGAGGGGTATGCGAAGGATTCAAAGAGGATATGCACGATATAAGGCTCCATCTGCAAGGATTCTTACGTTCAAATTATGGACTAGAAGAAGCATTTAGGGAAAATATGCCTACCGCAGGTATCGTATATGACGTGATGAAATCCCATGAGGAACTGTTCAAAGATATGAATGAAAGCTGCAGAAAACGCACCAAAAAATCTATCGCACAAGGATTGGAATATCGTATCGTAGATCAAAAAGACTCTGAACTGTTTTTTGCCAAGTGGCAGAAGACCGCAGACACCAAGTGATTTTCTACTATTTCAAGAAAACAATATGACGGGTTGCTCAAATATATCTCACAAGGAAAATGAATGCTGATAGGAGCATTTCTAGAGGGAGAGATGATTGCATGAACCATCTGTTTGTTTGATGGCACCTATCTTTTCTGTCCGTATGGATTTTTCGATAGGAAATACAGTAACATAGGAGTACAGCATTTTCTCAAATTCAAATTATTTTCTTGGGCGAGAGACAATGGGTTTAGATCAGTTGATACCGGGGGAGGATCACCAACCTGATTCCCCAAGCATCCGCTTGCGGGGGTAAGCGCATTCAAAGAATCGCTTGGAGGCACCAAGACTGAACTGTATGGAAGCTATGATATCGTGATCAATAAATTCTTGTACCGGGTATTTAAATTGTATTACAAGTTGAGAGGTTAAAAAAAATGTCATCCTGAGTGAAACGAAGGATATAATAAAGATTATATTCTTCACTACGTTCAGAATGACATCATTTAATAATATTCAAGAAGTCCTTAAGAGAGGGATTTTTTTTATGTTTAGCTGTAATTGACATATACTACCAAATATGTATAAATAAATTTCATGATTATTTTATATAGTGCTATCACTATGGCAAATAAAGCAAAAAACATATTTGAATTCAAAAGAGATTTTAGGGAAAAAATAGAAAGAACAGCAAAAACACCTTGATCAGAAAGGTTTATCGAAGATACTAAATCAGCTATGTTCAAAGCAATGGTCGCCAATCCCGAATATCAAAGACTAAAAAAAGAATATTTCCAAATGCCAAAATCTGAAAGAATGCAAGAAAAAAAATTTCAGGAAGCCTTTGCTGATGCACACAAAGTAAATCATCATTTGGACGAAGATGATTTTAGAAAATCATATGGTGAGTCCAAATAACTCGATATTAATCGCATACAGGATAAATTTATATATTAGTATATTATCATGGAAAAGAAATCAGAAAAATCTTGAGCATTCAAAAAAATTGGAGAAAAACTCAAAGAGGTGGGAAATAATTTTTGATCAGTATTGTTCAAAACAATATCCACTGAAGCACAAACCCAGAAATTAAAAATTGAATCTGCTGAAAAGATGCTTATACATATACCTTTCAGAGAATCCAAAGAGACAAAAGAGAAATCATTGGAATTTGAAGATCATACTTTCAAGATAGATACGACCTGATGGGAAGAAGAAACCCATGGCATGTATATTTGAAAAACAATACACATTAAAATAAATAAAGAAAAAGATGTGATGGAACATTTAGAGTGACCTGAAAGAGGAGAACAGATATTTGTCACCTATGCTGCTTTTATCAGAGAAGTATGCAAAGACAGAAATTGTACCCAAGAAGAAGTTGAAGAGAGATATCTCATGACATGAGCTGAGTACAGAAAAAAAATGAAAGCGATACTTAAGGCAGGAACATATCCTGATTTTTATGATAAAGAGATAAAACCCCATCTTGCAGGCGCCTATCATCCTCATGGTAAAAAATTCTACAACGTCGGTCAACGATGTTATATCTGGTTAGTAGGTGGTGATAATATGATTTTCACCAAAGAAGGACCGGATTTTGAACCTGATCATAGTGATTTTGGGTTTAGTGGTCGTCTTTTGAAATATGCGGCATAAATAGGCTTAGGATAAGGTAAAATAATGGACTTGACATTTTATAGGAAATAGATATAAAATACAAACAAACAAAAATATAAACCTAAAAAAATAGAAATCATGTATACAGCAATCAAACCATCAGTCTCTTTTGGAGATCCCATAGGCATCAGTTTAGAATTTGATGTAACCGAATTCGAAAAATTGTTATGCTTCAGTATCAAGGGCGTTAGAAGTGAAATAACAGCTTTTAAAAGAAGAAATTCTAAAATCCATGTTGTTTCCAGCGGATCTCAATTGATACAGAAAATAGGTCTCGGCATGGAAATAATCAAAGAGGCAATACTTCTAAGCGCAATGAGCAATCGCATTATCTTCAGACGTGAAGTAAAAAGAGCAATCAAAAAGTTAACGCTCGAAGTTAATGTGCTTATTGATAAGCTTGGTGAAGGTAATTCAAATGATTTTGCGACAATTCGCGCAAGCACTTCTGAAAGTGAAATTAAATATATGACAGAAGAAAAATGGTAAAAATCAAAACATCACACATTATGTAGGACGGTATTCGTCCTGTTTTTTTTATTTTTTTACCTCACCCCCTTCCCCCTCTCCACTACGTAGAGAGGGGAATAATTATCGCTGCTCCCTCTCCATGCAATGGGGAGGGTTGGGGTGGGGTAATTTTTTATCTTTTCTATCTTCTGTTGTTATTATATATATACTCCTTCACTCATTCCAAACTATCAAAATATCTTTCTGCTCCGAAAGTATAAGAAGAATATTGCCCTTCTATAGTTTTGAAGAAATAGAATACCTTACGGTTAGGTGCGGTATACGGAGAAGTCTGTCGTGTTCCATCTATAGAGATACGTCCCCATCGTGCTTGGATGACTTTAGCATTGAGATAAGTCGATCCTCCAGGATTGTTGATATCTATAGTATATTTCAAGACATCAAGTGTAGGAAAATATTTCGGTGTCAAAAAATTTGTTGAGGTGAATTGTCTTCTTCCGGAATCATACGTGATCGTATATCTTTTGCCATTGGGTGCAGTGTAGATGTTATTGATGATCCATGAAGTGCTGGAGATATCAGCGTTCGTTGATACATTACCACGATACTGATTGACGAGATCATAGAGATATTGTAAGACATCACGATTATTGATATCATCAGTGCTTGTTCCAAGTCCATTGATTTTGCTTTGGAGCATCACCATAAGCGAGTTGATGAATTCAACTTGTTTATCTCATATATACAAGTCTCTCAATGCTTCAAAAATTGCGATGATTTGGAGTTTTTCTGTATTTGAGAGATTGGTCGGAATATCTGTATAATTCGTACCGTTGCTAGAAAGTGTAGTGACACTATAAATAGAAGAGATTCATCCTATCGTAAGTTTGCTTGTTACGATGTCACTATAATTACTGCTTGCGACAAGCTCTATTTTTACGGTCCATCCGTTTTGTACATATCCGGTCGTTCCAGGGACGGTGTTTCCACTGATATAGAGCACTCATTTCGTGATGCTTGCAAGTACGGGAGTATTTGCTGACAATCATGTGATGGTTATCGTATTGGAAATAGAGACACTATTCAATAGTGCGTTTGTTTTGGCATTGAAGGTAAATTGATCGGGAATGATATCCACGGTACCGCTATAATTGAACGATTGGCCTGTTGATGATCATACATTTCCCAACTTGTCGATCGCTTTCACATATCGATAGAATGTTCCGCCGGTTCATATTTCTGCATTAGCGATTGCTGCAGTCGTAACTGTAGATGCAGTAAATCCAGACTTGATGATAGTAGCGAATGTCCCCGTTGTAGATATGAAGTATTGATATCCGGACAATCAGACTCCACCATCAATTACCGTAGACCAGGCAAGATTAAATGCTCCACCGACGGTCGCTCCGCTTGTTGGACTACTAAGTAGTGGTGCAGGTATGTTCGTATCCAGATATACTGCTACTGTTCTTGTAACGATTTCTCAGCTCGTATTTGTAAAGGTGACGTAAATGGTTTTTGCTCCATCACTACCAGCAAGGTACGGACTGACAATGATTGCTCCATTAGTCGCTCAACTGATGACGAGTGGGTTTATATTTCCTGTGATAGTATAGGTACAAGGTTGATTAGGTAAGAGATATAATGATGCATAATCTTTGGTATATGGATTTACATTATACTGTATATTCGTTCCCGTAAGCGTTACGCTTCCTGAAAGCGGTGTAGTGATCATAAAGGGTAGGGTAACACTCATACCAGTATTTCCTGCACGATCAGTGATCATAACATTCCAAGTATATACTCAGTTAGGAAGTGTCACTCATGAAGAGCTTCCTGTGATAGTATATCCTGTACTATTAATAGTAAGAATATATCCGGAGATATTGGTATCAAATCCCGATCGTGAGAATGTTATAAAGTTTCCTCCTGTGATATTGAGTCCGCTCGTAGGATAATTTCCTGTGATTATTGGATTCGTAGTATCTATAGTAAAGATCATTCAAGTAGTGTTACCCACAATATCATAGATACCAAAGAGATATGTTCATCAGGTTGTTATAATTGTACCGCTTGCAAATCAGGTATTCAAATAAGCATTTCCATTGAGTCCGCTCAATCGCGCTCAAGAGAGATAAGTATCCATGAAGGTAATAGTGATTCCTGTCGTATTGTAATATCATCCACTGATGATAGTGCTTCATGAAGCTAAGGTTCAAGTGAATGCAGGATATGTCTTATCTATAATAAAGGTGATTCCTGTAGAGAAATTTCCTGCTTTGTCGTATCCCGTAATCATTCGGACACCGTCTCCTGTTATCGTCAAAGAAGATCCTGTATATCCGATTCCGTTCAACACAAATCCAGAGAAAGCGATAGTGTCAGATCAGATGATTGTTCTATTGGTAGTATAGTATACACCAGAACTCGCTCATGTTAAGAGAGGAGCAATCGTATCAATAGTGAAGATGATACCTGTAACATTTCAAGCAAGATCAGATACCGTGAATTTATATGTTCATTGTCATGTGAGAATTGAACCGCTTGCAAATGTTCCGCTGTAATAAGGAATATTGAGTCCACTTACTATCGCTCATGAAAGATTAGTATCAAAGAAGATGAGCGTGATTCCTGTCGTGTTATAATATCATCCACTGACGATAGTGCTTCATGAAGCTAAGGTTCAAGTAAAGGTAGGAACTATAGTATCTAGTATTGTGGTGGTTTGATAATGGGTAGCTCGGGTGTTTCATGTATATAATTGCAAGAATATATTTTTTTGTCCATCAGCACCGGAAAGAAAAATTCATGTAGTGAGAGATCACGCACTGATTCAGATTTTTTCTCCCGTGATATCATTTCCAAAAATTCTAAAATTCATACTACCGGCACTTATCACGGTTGCATTTATACCTGATGAATTTGTATATGCACTAACGATGACATTTCACGAAAGGAAATTTACATTACTACCGATAAATTTTGCAGCACTGAAAATTCATCACGTGATGAGAGTAGTTCCAGAGTACATCACCGGTTGCTGTTGTCTGCTGATCATTCATCCGATACTATAGAGAATCGCACCTGTATCAGACCATGTTCGTCGAAATCAAAGTATATTGGCAAATCAAGTATTCCAATTCAACAAATCATTTCCGCTTGCATTTATAGGGTTGGTGATATAACTCCATGACATAGTTTTTCCAGTTATAAGCTGTCCTGTAGCTCGTCATACTGAAACAGCATATATTCATGTCCCTCAAGTGAGATTTTCTCCGGATCATCAGATATTTCCTATATTTCAAAATAAATATCAAGTGCTGTAATATTGGTTTCATGTAGCAGTAGGATCCAGGTATATTCAAGTGATGTTATTATAAGATTGGAAATTATTTAATGTAGTATTTAGTGCTGCATTCAAATAGATTCCATACCAAAAGTTATTATACGTCTGGATATTATTCAAAACAGTAGAGTTTGATCACGTTTGTATACGGATTCCATAAGTATTATTATAGGTTTGGATGTTATTCAATGTGTTGTAAGTTGATGACGCTCATAGATTGATTCCATCTCGTATATTATTATATGCTTGGATATTATTTATTATGTTATTTGATGAAGCGTTCAAAAATATTCCATCCCGTATATTATTATACGCCTGTATATTGTTTAATTGATTATTCGATGAAGTATCCAGATAGATTCCATGAAATGTATTATTAGAAGTTTGGATATTATTTATTGTATTATTATTGGAAGAGATATAACGTACTCCATAGTCATTTTTAGGATGAATAGTTCCAAGTCCATCTCTCAATCAATCGATTGCTAGAGTATCTATGATAGTGTTTTGTTTGAGAATAATGGTAAGTATACCAGTCATCAACTGTCATGTACTGAATATTGTGGATCAGGATTGGCTTATCAATGCTGTACAATTTCAAAAGTCTATCACTCATGTAGTGATATATTCCTTACCGGTAAGGACATAGATGGTATTTCCAGATAATGATAATGGGAGTGTATATGATCATGCAGGAACATATTCTACATTCATCCCGCTCGCCAAACATGAACCGGAAGTATATCCGCTCCAATTTGTGGTATAGGCAGATCATGCGTTTCCGCTTCCATACAAGGCTTTCACGATATCTCCAGAGGTCGGACTGTTATTCCAAAATCCGCTGTTGAGATAATTCGCATTATCCCAAGTAGCTCCTCATGGTAATGTCCACGTGCTTGCATCAGCAAAAAATGCGTAGAATCCAAGAAAGAATCCCATTGCGACAAAGAGAACTCACATGAGTTTTGAGAAAAATGATGATGTCTGTTTTTCCATGATATTTGAGTGAATAACATAAAGTACTTATCTACTATTATATACGCGGACAAAAAAAATTGCAAATATTACTATCTATAGCACATATTTGACTTGCTATTTTGCAAAAAAATGATGCAATAGGTTGCAAGCAAAAAAACAGTTTTGGATTGAAAAAATACAACAAAAAAATATAAATTTTCTGTTATTTGTTTTGTAGTTCTATATAATAAATCCTGTCCGCACTTTTGGCGGGGACATGGTTGATCAACCTAGTCCTTCAGGGCTAGGAAATTAAGCAAGAATAAAGTAACAAAACCTTTTTTTTATCATTTTCATGAAACATGAAAAGAAAGTTATGATGGTGGTTCACTTTTTCTCCTGTAATTGTTGCTGTACTTTGGATTCTAGTGAGTCTGGTATTCCGAGTAGTATGAGCTACCGGAGATGCTTCTGCAGTAGGATTGTTGGATGTCATCAAAACTTTCATCAATCGATGATTATGATTGCTAGCATTACTTTCCATTCCTTTATTGATCATAGGAATCGTATTTTTATCTACATCTGATAAAAATAACTCCAAAAAATTTACAGTGAAAGAGATCGTAAAACATAGCCGGACTTTGGCAAAAAAACATATGGGCAAATTTATATTGTGATTCGCTCTCTATTGTATCTTACAGATCATCAGCAATATATTTGGATATTCAGAACAGACAGGACAAGTAGAATTGCTCAATATCATAGTTACTAGCATCGTTTTGCTTGGTGGACTTTGGCTGAGCTTATGATACAAAAATTTATCATTGAATATCGTCAACGAAGCAAAAGCGAAATATTCTGATGTATTTGTTGATTTCCAAAAATTTCTGAAATATTTATGAGCATACATACTGGTATATATCATTATCATTATAGGAGTGATTTTATTGATCGTTCCATGAGTTATTTTTGCATTGAGATTATCTATGGTTCCCTATCTTATCCTAGACAAAAATATCGGACCGATCCAAGCGATCAAGATGAGTCGGAAGATGACGAAATGATTTATCGGTGATATTTTTCTTCTGTGTATATTGATATGATTGATTAATATATTATGATTTATAGCAATTCTTGTGGGACTTCTACGAACGTTACCATTGGGCTTCATAGCATCAGCATATATCTACAAAAAAATACTCGCCGCACAAAACAATAAAGAAACAAAAGTAATTGAGAAAAAAGAAACGACAAAAAAATCTAAAAAATAATTTATGTTGTCTCCCTTTGTAAAGGGAGAAGCCGAAGGCAGAGGGA
>AMFJ01036187.1_pt1 | contig 16691 bp, 28 predicted proteins | sample 427208 | NCBI WGS metagenome assembly AMFJ01 (sample SAMN02954298, study PRJNA114691) | groundwater metagenome | biome: aquatic; feature: subsurface aquifer; material: sediment; isolation source: subsurface aquifer sediment | place: USA: Rifle, CO | collected 2008-08
TTTTTTAAATCCTCCTGTGCTTCGCACCACCCCTCCTTTTTAAAAGGAGGACATAAAAAAACAAAGCAATTGTTTTTTTAAGCGAAATCCTTATCTTAAGGTTGTTTTTTATGCTCAAAAAACAATGGATAAATCAGATTATCTCAGAACGCTTGGAAACAGGCAGCTTACTGAATATTATAAAGTGACCTACCAAAAACTCAATACGATCAAAGAAGAAATTATTGAGAATATTACCAATATCTTGGGGAAAGGTCCAGATATAGATAAAGAGGAATATGGAGATACCAAAAAATTTCTTAGACAGTGCAAACCATATGAGACAAGCATCAAAGAAGAAAAGAAAGACTTATTTACGATCCTCATGAACAAAGAAAAAGACATCCAAAAAGAAATAAGAGAAAGACAGATAAAAATGCTCAGATCGATAAGGATCATCACGCCCAGCATACGAGTACGTACAATCATAGAAAATACAAGATGAGAAGATTTTATGGCATTCGATGACATGATACGCTATATAAAACTCAAACACGAATGAAAAGCACATACACGACCCCAAAAAAAAATAATCCAGATACCGCAAAAACTTGTAGATCTCTCAGATTTTATCTGACAGCCCATAACGATAATATTAGAAAACAATAGCTGACCCTTAGAAAATTAAATCAAAAAAAATACCATCATTATTCATTTTTAATTATTCATTATTCATTATTTTGTCTACCTTTGAGTTCCAAGATCATTATTTCAAAAAAGCGAAGAAAGAAGGCTTTATGGCAAGAAGCGTTTTTAAACTAGAAGAGATCCAAAACAAATTTCATATTTTTGATAAACATACAAAAACAATTCTTGATATCGGATGTGCGCCAGGAAGTCGGATACAATACGCTGTCTCACAGATGAAAAAAAATAATACAACCAATTATAAAATTTTATGAGTAGATCTCAAAGACGTCAATCTCAATCTTCCAGGAGTGAAGACCTACAAAGCTGATATCAGCGATGTAGAGCTCATCAAAAGTATTTTAGCGGAAAATAATATAGAGAAAGTGGATCTCATCCAATCAGATATGGCGCCAAATACGATAGGAGTCGGAGATGTGGATGCGATGAGACTATTCGAACTCCTTGAATATGTAAAACCTATCATTAAAAATCTTTTGAAACCCGAAGGGAAATTTGCAATCAAAGTATTTATGGGTCCAGGATTCGAAGAATTCGTCAAAGAGATGAAAACCCTCTATGGGGGAAAACATATCAAGACATTGAAACCCTTATCCTGCAGAAAAGAAAGCAAAGAGATTTATGTTGTTAAATATTAACAATATTATGAATATTAAAATATTATTAATATTAAAAGATTAATCAACTATTCAAACGAGATCAATATTTTAATTTTCCAAATCTTTTAATCTTTTAATCTAAGGTTATGATCGCAAAACTAGCTTATACCCTAATTCTCGGAAAACCACTCATCATGTATATGTGAATATTGACCTTACTCTGATTTTTGACTACAGCAATATTCTGAATGCTGATTCATAAATGATATCGTATTCCCTTCAAGATTCATCCGATTGTAGCGATGATTTCTTTGCTATTGGCTCTGATTCATGGAACTCTTTGATTATCGGTTTATTTCAAGTTTTAGATTTTAACTTAACTATACATGAAAAAAACAGCACTTCTTATCTGAGTGGCATCGTTGATATTTATTACAGGATGTAGTCAATCTCAATCAAGACCAGCTATTCCAGCAGCAACACCACCGACTGCAACAGCTCCTGCAATAGATGTTTCAACACCTACGACTTCATCAAATACAAAAAACATCACCATAGCTAATTTCCAATTTTCATCAGCAACTCTAGAAGTCGCTATAGGTGAGACAGTGACGCGAACTAATAATGATAGTGTAGCTCATTCAGTCGTAGCAGATGATGAATTGTTCAACAGCGCGGCTTTACAGCAGTGAGAAAGTTTTTCATACACATTCAGCAAAGCAGGGACATACGCGTATCATTGTGTACCACATTTGAATATGAAAGGAATAATTGTTGTAAAATAAGGTTTTATCTTACTTCAAAACCGCTCATGAAACAAAATAAATTATCAGATAAAGAATTGATGAAGAGACTTGATATAGATAGTACAACACTCAAGAGATTCCAACAGATCCAAAAAGACACCATCAAAGAAGCAAAATCGTTGATCAAGAATCGTAAGAAAAAAATAAAAGTTTTGGGTATCTCCGGATCAGCAAGAGATGAATTTGATATGGCGCAAGAAAGCTCAAATTCAGAAGCGTTATTGAAACAATGTCTCGAACAATGCAAGAAATCATGAGCAGATACTGAACTTATCAGCTTGAAAAAATATGATATAAAGCATTGCAGAGCATGCTATTCTACGGCTAACACGCAATGTCATTTCTATTGTTCATGCTATCCCAAAGACACACCAAGAGGCGATGATATGAGCAACATCCTCTATGATAAGATATTAGAAGCTGATGCGATAATTTTTGCGACGCCCGTCAACAATTTCAAAATCTCTACATTGATGGCAGCATTCATCGACAGATGCATAAGCTTGGATTGAAGTCTGCAACCTGCAGATCCCAAACAAACCAAGAATAAGGCCCTGAATATAAAACATATGAAATTCATAGAACTCACAGCAGACAATGCTATCCCCGGCAGTGGTTTATTGAGACGTTTTCTAGGAAAAGTTGCCGGCATCATAGTCACCGGTCACGAAGCAGGAGCTGGCATGACCATATCCAATCTCTTTATGACGCTCAATAATTTTGGAATGGTTTTCCCGCCATTCAGCAGTATGTATGCAATGTCCTCCGTATGTAATTCCACTTATGAGGACAAAAAAATAGTCATGAACGATTGTTATACCGAAGAAGTGAGATTGTTGGCTCAAAATGTGATGACCGAAACAAAATTAGCTAGAAAAGTAGATCCTACAAGTTGGCTTTATGACTATACTGCAAATTAAAAATGACCAAAGATTGTATATGCAAAACATGTCCGAGCTTCAAAGAATGTTCCAGTAAAATAGGAAAAGAAAAAATAGCTTATTGTATCTGAAAAAAAAGCAAATGCATCAAAGAAAGGCAAGGCTGCATATGCGGATGATGTCCAGTATACAAAAAATTAAATTTGGAAGGATATTATTTTTGCATAGAGCAAAAATAATAAAAGCGCAGAAGAGAAAAATATTTTTATAGTGATAAAATACTGATTCAAAAGATGAAAAAATTAAAACACCAAAAATGATGGATATCGATTTCAGCAGCAGTCATAGGAAATACTATCATCGCCGTCATCAAACTATTATGATTTCTGGCATCATGATCATGATCATTATTCTCAGAGTTCATCCATAGTGTGGCTGATACTGCCAACCAAGCATTGCTTATGATAGGTGTCAAACGTTCTACAAAACAAGCTACAGACACTTTTGCGTATGGATATAGGAAAGAAAGATTTTTACGGGCACTGATCTCTGCATGTGGGATATTTTTCGTATGAGCTGGAGTGACTACGTATCATGGAGTCGTAGCACTTATGGCACCAGAAGAGATACATATCAGTCAGCGGACATTCATCATCTTAGCGATATCATTTATCATTGAATCGATCACCCTTGGGATAGCCATCAATGAAATCAAAAAATCATCAACACATAAGAAATGGAAACACATAATAGAACATGCGGATCCCATAACCTTAGCAGTAGTATATGAAGATACGATAGCAGTGATCGGAGTAACAATAGCGACTCTAGGATTATTGTGTACATATATTACAAAAAATCCCGTACGAGATGCAATAACCTCTATCATAATCGGGATACTCTTATGATATATGGCAATCATATTGATCAACAAAAATAGGAAACTTCTGATCGGACAATCCATCCCTATAGAAACAAAAGAAGCGATCATAGAGCTCATGGAACAAGACGAAACGATAGAAAGGGTGATTGATTTCAAATCCACGATGTTGGATATGGATACCTACCATATCAAATGTGAAATAGAGTGTAATGGAACAGGACTATTGAAAGAGATAAACAGAAATAATTTTCTGAAGAATGAATATGAAAGAGTACAAGAAAGTTACAGTGATTTTTTAGAATTCTGTATCGATTATACGAGAAGAGTACCGAGAATCATAGGGACAAAAATAGATGCAGTAGAAAAGAAGATCAAAGATAAATTCCCACAAGTGAGACATATAGATATTGAGATCAACTAGAAAAATACAATTGTCATCTCGAGCAACTATTTGTCATTTCGAGCGAAGTCGAGAAATCCCTTTATAACATATATCAGTTTAAAATGGAAACAATGTAAAGCGATTTCTCCACTCACCTTGTTCGGTCGAAATGACAAAAAAAAAGAAAAAAATGTAATTGATTGCATAAAAAATACCATCGTTACTAATTATTAATTTTTAGTTATTAATTGATTTATTATGAGATATTACATCGCATATAAATTTTTAGACTCTGATAAAGAAATTCTCAAAAAAAGATTAGGGATCATTTCCGATATGATTGAAGAAACAGGTAATACGGCATTTATCTTTTATCGTGATACACAAAATCGAGGAGCTATCAGTACACCAACCGATCAAATCATAAGACAAGCATTCATCGAAGTCAAAAAATCTGATATAATTGTTGCATTTATAGAAAGTGGAGAAAAAAGCGAAGGTATGTTATTAGAGGTAGGATATGCCAAAGCCTTAGGAAAAAAATTAGTATTGCTGATCAGAAAATGAATCGATCTGAGATTTCTCAGAGCCCTAGCAGACGAAATAATAGAGTTTGATACTATTGAAGATATGGAAATAAAAAAACAATTGCAATTTGTAATTACACATCAATTAATTAAGTATTAAAAAAATTCCATCATTATTCATTATTCATTTTTAATTATTCATTATTTTTTATGAGAATAGGAATCGTCTGAATGCCTAATATCGGTAAATCCACGCTTTTCAACGCGCTTACCAAATCATACGCTGCGCCAGCAGAAAATTTTCCCTTTTGTACGATCAACCCAAATGTAGGGATCGTCGATGTCAAGGATGCTAGAGTCGATGTATTGGGCGAGATGGGACATTCAAAAAAGAAAATATATTCTCATATAGAATTTGTGGATATTGCAGGTCTCGTAAAATGAGCCAGTAAAGGAGAATGATTGGGAAATAAATTTCTTTCTCACATCAGAGAAGTGGATGCCATCGTGCAAGTGCTCAGATATTTCAAAGATAGCGAAGTCGTGCATGTAGAATGAGGAGTTGACCCGATGAGAGATGTAGAAATTATCAATACCGAGCTTATTTTCGCCGATCTAGAAGTCATCGACAGGATTTTGCCTAATCTTGCGAAGAAAACAAAAGTAGGAAAAGGAAGCAAAGAGGAAGTCAGGATAGTGGAGATCCTTATGGAGATCCAGACTGCCCTTCTCCAAGGAAAAATCGCACACAATATCAAAGCAAGATTATCAAAAGATGATCAGAAACTCATCAAATCATACAACTTCCTGACTACGAAACCGATCGTCTACGCCATCAATATCGGACAAGATGATATCCCACGCGCACACGAGATAGCGAATGAATTCATGATAAAGCTAGAAAGTCCGGTCTGTATCGTCTGTGCAAAACTGGAATCAGAGATGATGGATATGAGCAATGAAGACAAAGACGAATTCATCAGAGAATTGCTAGATATGGATAAAGTAACCCATATTCCGACATTGGATGATCTTATCAAACTAGGATTTGAAAAAGTGGGACTGATGTACTATTTCACTACGGGAGAAATAGAGACAAGATCTTGGACCACACCTATCGGATCTACTGCTCCACAGGCAGCAGGAGCCATCCATACTGACTTTGAAAAATGATTCATCAAAGCTGAAGTGGTCAAATATAATGATTTGGTAGCACAAGGTTCTTGGGTCAAAGCCAAGGAAAAATGACTTGTAAAATTGGAAGGAAAGGAGTATATAGTACAGGATGGTGATTGCATCATCTTCAAATTCAATGTATAAGAGGGCTACAAGAGGCAGAAGAGTACAAAAAAATATCTGAACAATCTCTTGACATTAATGAGCAAATTCTTATCACTTGGAAAGTGAATTTATGCCTAAAAAAATACTTCATTTTAATTAGCTAAATTAACCTCAATGAATTTTAACGTAAAAATGGACGACAAGAAACTCAAGGTGGATATTGAGAAAACAAACTTAAAGGACATTTTGATATATTGTAAACCAAAGGAAAGATTGGTGCTTATGAAGAAATTCGGTCTCGATGGATCAAAAGAGACGCCTCTCCAAAGAATTGGAAAGGAATATTCCTTGACCAGAGAAAGAATCAGACAGATAGAAACTCAAGCATTGATGAGATTCAGAAGACTTATCGTAGGAAACGACACCTATATGGAAGTTCTTCAAGAAGCTAAAAAGATTCTTGATGTTCATGGAGGGTTGCTTCTAGAAGATATATTGATCTCTAAACTCGTAAACAAGAATATATTTAAATTTTCTAAACAAGAACTTAAATTAATTCTCGTTTCTGACTTCGACGTTACCTACCTCAAAAGAAATAAATATTTGAACAAAGCATTCTACCTCGAACCATTATACGAAGATCTTTTGACTAAGATGGTGCTTACCATCAGTTCTTACTTTGAAAAAAGAGCTAAGAGCCAAGACTTGTACGAATTCATCGGATGGATGAAAGAAAATTTCGCAAAAGACTACAAAGATGTCCATTATATGAAAAACGATCTTTTCTACGTAAACTTCTTTGATTCTATCAGAGAGATAAACGTATTTGATGGAAAAGTAGGATTACCTACATTTGCTGATGTAAATCCAAAGACTATCAAATTGAAGATTCTTTACACTATGAGAAGGATCAATAAACCAGTTCATTACCAGGAGCTTCCATCAAAGATCATGGAACGATTCCCAGCAAAAGCTATCAAGATCAACACAGTTCACAACGAATTAGTAAAAAATAACGATCTCTTCGTAAATCTCGGACTTGGAATCTACGGACTCAAAGAACGGTGATATGAAGGAGGTATGGTAAAAGAAATCTTAGTAAGGATATTTGAAAGAAACGACAGAGCTATGAATGTTAAGGAACTTTGCAAAGAGATGTTAAAAGAGAAAATGGTAAGTCCTAACACCGTTATGTTAAATCTTCAAAAATACAAGGATCTTTTCAAGAGAGTAGAAAAAGGAGTATACGAACTTGTAAAATCATCTAAAAAATAATTATCAACCCCGTCCTTCAGGGCGAGGAAATACATAGAGACTCTGCTTCACGGCAGGGTTTTTTGTTTATTTTATTTTGTTTTGTCCTCCTTTGTAAAGGAGGGGTGGTGCGAAGCACAGGAGGATTTAAAAAATATTTAAAAAAAACTACGGAATACCCGTAGCTAAATATTTCTTTTCATTCCATATACGGATACATCCCAATATACAGGCACCTATCACCAATAAAAAAAAGGTAATAATAATTAAGAATAATTCAAATTTTTCATTAATTTTTGCATAAAACTTTCTCATAATTTTTTAAGATTTTTTTGTTTGGGTAGAAAACATAGTGATTCAGAAAACAATTTCAAGCAAAATCCTCGCACTACCAATCAAACTTGCAATTTATGTAGCATAATTTACATTTATTCTGTTTTCTAAATTCTATTTTCTAAATTCTAAATTCTTCTTCATGTTCACCACCGATATCAGCAAAATTCCAATCAATGCCTGAGTTTACCTGTTCAAAGACAGAAAATGAACTATTTTGTATATCGGAAAAGCAAAAAATCTCCAAAAAAGGCTCTGACAATACTTTGCACCCAACTCGCTCCGAAAACAAGAGATGCTGGAAAAAGCGGATAAAGTCGATTTTCTTACCGTAAAAAACCAAAGCGAAGCGCTCTATCTTGAAGATAATCTGATCAAACAACATCAGCCGGAATATAACAACCTCCTCAAAGCGGATAATAGCTATGTATATATCAAAATAACGAAAGAATCCTTTCCTCAGATTTTCCTGACAAGGAAAAAACTCAACGATAATGCGCTCTACATCGGGCCAAAAAATGATACCATCCAGCTCAAAAAGTTTTTGCAGTATATGAGACAGATATTGAAATTCAGAGGCTGTAAAAACACCCAATTCAGACAATGAAAATTATGCTCCGATTACTACTTTTGACTCTGCCGTGGCCGATGCAAATTAGCTAAAGAGCAAATGTCCTCCTTGAGAAAGGAGGGGGACCACGAAGTGGTGGAGGATTTAAAGAAAGACTATCAAGACATCATAGCAATCATCACCTCATTTTTCAAAGGAAACACAAAACCCATAGAAGAAGAGATCTACCATCAGATCGAAGAAGCGATCATCCACGAAAACTTTGAATGGGCTGCACAACTGAGGGATATCTACCAATCTTTGCAATGATTCGTAGAAAAGCAGAATGTCGTCCTTCCAGAAAGAAAGGACGGATATCTCGCACTTATGAAACCTATCGGAACCCATTATATCTACACAGTACTGGTATTTACGCAAGGAAAACTGGTGGATATCATCACGAGCAAAGAGCAGCAGAGCGATATCGATGAAGACAGCCTCTATCTAGCCATCCAAAGGACATTTGGAGAAGCAAAGATGGAAAAAAATAAGAACGAGATCCAGATCACCAGCAAAAGCTTTGTTAAACTAGGAAAAACAGCCACCAAAGAGCTTTGGAAGCTAGGAGAGAACTTTTTGGAATCCTATATCATCACACAGACACTCCAGGAAGAAAGCACATTTATCAACGATATGTTCAAGACGCTCACCACAAGATATGGACTCAAAAACATCCCGTACAGAATAGAATGCATCGATATCTCCCACCTCAGCGGTGGATGGACCAGCGGAGGACTTTCTTACTTCATGGCAGGACTCCCCTACAAAAAATGATACCGCAAATACAAGATCAAAGCCAAAAAATCCGATGATTACGAAGCACTCCAAGAACTCCTGGAACGCAGGCAAAAAAACTGATGAGAATTGCCAAATCTATTGGTTATTGATGGAGGAAAAGGTCAGCTAGGCGTAGTAAAAAAGCTCTGCAAAGAGTATCCCGAACGGAAAAAAATAGTCAGTCAGATTGATATTATTTCCTTAGGAAAAGGTGAAGCGAGAAAGAAATCAAACATATGAAAGACTAAAGTCCTCCTTGACTTGTCCTCCGCGAAGCCGGGGGAAAAAGGAGGGAAACCAAAGGGAGGATTTGGAGAGAAAATTTGAGAAATTATCTACCGCCTCGATGACAACCTCAAAATCCACGAAACAGCCATGGTCTACGACCAAGCCGATAAGATTCTATTAAAAGCTAGGGATGAGGCGCATAGATTCGCAAATTCCTATAGGAAGAAGCAAATGAGCCAAGAATGGAGATAAACCTGCCAAAAAATGCAGGTTTTTTTAATTCTCGAATATTTGACAAATAAATTTTTCTGAGTACTATTAGAGAGTAAAATAAATTTTTTACATATTAAGTATCTCCATGACATTAACCCAAAGTATCAACACAGCAGACAAAACAAAATCAGAAATGGTATTTGATACCTATGAAGACTTCAAAAAAGATAAGTCTATTCCACAAAAGTCTTTCATAAATTTCCAATCATATATCAAATCCAAAAATCTTGGTCTTCCTGCAGCACAGTTAGGAGATATTTTTGAAGATCTTGGAAATCCAAAGAAAAAACAGGAAATAATAGATAAACTTGAGAAAAAAACACCTGAAGTAGAAAAAACAGAACAACCGATAAAAAAATTAAATGAATATACCAAAGAAGAACTAGAAAATGAATCAGCAGAAACAATCAAAAAAATCGTAACCAAAGATTTAGCTGAAAAAGCGATGGATGATGCAAAAAAAGGTGATAAGTTAGATATAAAGCAAGGAAAAGAAGATCTTATCGCAAAATATACAGCACTGCTTGATGAAAAAAATATCCTAGAAAAACAGAATAAGAAACTCAAAGAGGTCGTATTTGATAAAACAGAGCTTATCATCAGTCCTAGAGAATACTTGAAACGTTTAAGACTTAGTAACATGAGTGAAAGAATTGAAAAATTAAAAAAAACCGATTATCCAAAATCTGCAGTCATTTATTTTATGTCGATGATGAAATTCCGAGATGGAGGAAGAGTTTGAGCAGCTATCAATAGAGGTATGGTAAAAATAAATTCTGGAGCATTCCTTACAAAATCAGCAGGCGGACTCAATGTAGAAAATATCAAAACAGAGATGAAAACATGTTTAGAAAGGTTTTCACCAAAAGAGAGCGATTCCAAAAAAGTGAAACTTATGAAAGAATTGCTGTATGGAGAAGTCAAAACAGCTACCAATACCTATCTCGACAATATCATTAAAAACAACAAGATTTAATTTTTATCTTTTATACCCACAAAAAAAATGATTTCAAGACTTTCAGAAGCGAGTAAATATCTTCAAGAGAAAATAAATGATCTTTCAAAAGATAAGGTAATGCCAGAGGTCATAGACACTATCTTAGAAGAGAGATTTATGGAAAAGATAGAACCTCTCCTTACACAAGAAGATCTGAAAATGATCAGAGACAATGAAGATGATGAAAAATTCGCTGAGAATTACATGATACATAAAGTACGTAATTATCAGACATTACTTGAAGAGACCGTAAAAGAAATAGTGACAGAATACATTACAGAACAAGAATAAATCCTTTTATTTTATTTAAAAAAACAAAAAAAATGAACAAAATCAACAAAGTGAGTAACATCCAACAAGCAACAGATTATGTATATACTGAGCTCCAAAAGCTCAATCCTGAAATCCAAAGGGATGATGTATATGAGACCATCATGGACGAAATTATAGAATCAGTAGAATTCATCCTGACGGATAACGACATGACCTTTTTAGAAGATAATTCAGAAGATCCCATAGCTATGGATGAATATCTTCAAAGAAAAATTCCTGATTATCACGATCTTATCAACGAAATCGCAAATGATATGGTAGGTGAAGTGATTGTAGGAGAAGAAGATGAAGATATTTAATTTCCTATGTGATAAAAAAAAACACAGATACACTTTATACTCTCATATCTTATCATGGCAAGCAATCTCAAATGACAAGTAAACCTAGCAAAAAACAGAGCTCAAGAGCTCATGGATTTTAACAATGCTGCGGCGAGCAATAAGTCAGACCAAATCCTCTCTATCCTAGAAGCAGGAGAAGGTTCTTCTATTGCAAGAGATCAATTGGATCAGTTTTTGCACAATTATATAGAATTACAAGGTCATACGCCTACATATAATCGAGCGGCATTGAGACAATGTCTGAGTATCAAAGAAAAAGTAGCGCTTATCGCTGCCGAAATGTACATAAATACAACAGGAGTAAATCCAACTAGCATCGAAGACATTCGTGATGTTGAAATGAGGATAACATTGGATGAAACTATCAGACATATAGAAGAAGAGCTTATCAACAACAGAGATTTTACAGAATCCTGGATTTTACGCAATGCTGCGATGAATAGATTTCAATGTGAACTTTCTGTATCTGAAACAAATGAACTCAATGAAATCGGGAAAAAGACAAAAGAGCTATGCACAACAAATGGCCTAGATGCATTAGCAGAATCCACACATTTCACCAACGAATCTGATGCCCAAAAAATCATGAAATTATCAGATATCTTACGCCAGATAAGTGCAAGCGGAGTAGTCGTAAATGATACTGTCCTCAAAGGATTTGAAAAATTCGACAAAAAGATAGAACCCTTGAGAACTCTGGACAAACATTACGAACATGTGACCAAGACACTCAATATGCTTCATAGAGTCGCGCAAAAAGGATATCATGCAGCGATCAAGCCTCAACAGCAAAAAAAACTTGATGAAGTTCTCGCAAAGACAGATATGCTCAAAACCGTAAATGATGCCTTTACTAATTTTAATACCGTAGATAATTTCAGCAAAAATGAAGAGCATGGGTTTTTAGAAAATCTTCTTGCTCAGATAAAAGCCAGTCCAAAATATAAAGAGACATTATCTAGCATATCCATCAGTGATGCAGAATTCAATGAACGGTTTATTTCTTCCTCTGCATTTGCACTTATGGAGAGAGCAAGACTAGGTCTTCATAGCCAAAAATGAGTAGCATTTGGTGCAAAGATGAAAGATTTTGAAGCGGATACCCAATCACGAAGAGGACTCGTCAGAAGAAGGTTATTTGATATCGCAGAGAGGATGGCAGGTAACAATTTTTGATCAGAAACAGACTTTCAGACAGCAAACAGCTATTTCAATAAATTCAAAGATTTGTTTTTTGCAAAAGAAGAAGATAATTATAGGAACGCACCAAATGCTGGCGCACAAAATCATTATGATAAGATGGCAAATGTGGTATCTGCATTAGTGAGACGCAGAGTACCGGCATTAGCGAGTGGTGATAGGATCAGAAGATGATCAGCAGGTCGTGTAGTCTACAAATTTATAGAAAATGCTCTCAAAGGCAAAGAGAGAGGCATATATGAATGGATAAGAAGAATGCGGCACAACGCTGATGATGCAACCGTCGTAGCTATGGTCATCATGGCACAAAATGAAGCGACCAATCAAGTATTTTATCAGGATCAAGATAAGACAAAAAAAGCAGATAACTTTCGAGGTAAACTCTGGAACAAAATCTCTTTTGCTGAAAACGGAAGAGCGGCTATCAGGGATAAGATAAGCCCAACCGTAAATAAAGCTTTGACGTTCACGGAGGAAGCAGTCAAAAAATGACTTCAACTCAGCGCAGGAGTAGCAAAAGTAGGAAACAAAATAGCATCCCAAACAACGAGAGGATTTACACGAGGATTAGGAAAAATCACAGGAAAATATAATGCTATGATAGAAAAATGAGGATACAAACGATGGAAGACACCATTGTATCTTCCGTATATATTATCAAAACCAGGAGAAGCAGGTCTCAAATTAATAAACCAAGGAGCAACCTATACCAACGAGCATGGAAGCGCAGGCATAGATAAAGTCAAAGAAGTGACAGGACAAGGCTATGATGAAGCAAAAAAATTAGTAGGAAAAGCAACAGGAGAAGAGACGAATTATCTCTTCCAAGGATTAACAAAAGCGACAGAAGAAGCGACTTCATTGGTAGGGAAAACGGTATCAGCAAGCGGACAACGAATCTATGATTCTTATGATACAGAACAAAGAAGATGAATTCTGGGAGCATTTTACGGTGCAGCTCAAGAACAGAAAGGATTAGAAGATTTGATGCAATCCTCAGAACTCGGAGAGATGCTCAATCTCAAAGAAAGAGGACCATATCTTTTTGATAAGGATGGAAGGATTGTCATTACTGAATGAATTAAAGAAAAATATCCAGAAGACCAAACCTGAGAAAAAAATATCAAAAAAGATGTTCTAGGCAAGAAACATGATGAAATTCAACAACAATTCAATGCATTCTTGGAAGATTTAAGAAAGAAATATGAAGCATTAGATATTAAAATGGATAATCATACTCCAGGTAGCCCAGAATATGAAGCTGTTGCCAATCAATTGAAAAGTCTGACAAATACTATGGATACATGGAATGACGAAAAATCAGATATAAATGATATTATGCTAATTATCCAACAAGTTGCTATAGGAGCAATCACTGATGATGAAATCTTTAATACTGAAATTTCAAACAGAGTCTCAGCGATTAATACAAAATTAACTGATGGTGAAAACCTTGTCGATAACGAAGACATTGTACATCTAGGATATAAACAACAAATAAAAAAGATAAATGAAGAAATCAACAAAAAAAATTTAGAAAAAAAAGAGATAGATGACAAACTATCGAGTATTCCAAAGAAAGATGCTTCATCATTAAGTTTACGCAGTAAAAAAGGAGATAATGAGATAAAAATTAAAGATAAAAAGAAAGAAAGAACGATAAAACAAAGTGAATTAGGAACGATAAAATCAGATATAGAGGGTCTTACAGAAAACAACAATCAACTAAAAAAAGAAAAAACAAATAAAGAAAACAGACTATCAGAACTCAGAGAAAAACAAACAAGCTTTGGACTAGCACTAGCTGAATTTAAGGCAGCAGAAAATAAATTAAAAGATGATCCAACAAATAAAGAATTAAAAGATGAGAGGAGAAAAACAAAAGAGAAATTAGACAAGGCAAATTCTATTTTTTGAGGAGCAATAGATCCTGCAGAAGTACTTGTTTTTATAGAAAGTAAGGAAAAAAGGATTAAAGATGATCAAGATACCATTACCAAAAATATAAAGGACATTACAAATTTAAAAACATTAGAAAATGCAAAAAATTGAGAAATTGAAGATTTAAACGATGAAATAAATAAACTCAAATTAGAACATGAAGAACTTCATAAAAAATTATTAGGAAGATGAGATGATGATAAATCGCGAACAGAATATGATAATGAAAAAATGGAAATAGAACAAAAAATAGCTATTTTAGAAGCAAAAAAATGAGAATTTACCCAAAAAATAACAAAACAAGATGAAAAAAATAAGGTATATCGCAAACTCCACAGACGAGGAAAAAAAGTAGAAAATTTGGCAAAAACTTTAGCCGATATTCATGCCAATGCTGGGCTTAACGATAAAGAAAAATCCAAACTCTGTATCAAAACAATCAAAGGATGCGACATTGATTTTGAACTTAAAAAAGAGATATCAGCAAAATTTGATCGAGATACTTTATCAGCTATACAAAAAAAAGAAATGGCAGACTTATTTGGTCAAAAAAACAATCCTGTAGAGACTACAACATAATATATCTTTATTATTACAACAATAAAATCATTAGAAACAATATAACTTTATATCTTAAAATAAAACATGGTAGACAACATCGAAGACGCTGATTATGAAATCATCCCCTCTCCATCAAACAAAACCAATGCTTGATTATGAAAATATATCAAAGCGCATATTTTGTGAGCGATGGAAGGATTGAGAAGCAAAACCCTCAATAAACAAGTTAACAATCAGCAGAAAAGATTGGAAAACGATATCATAGATATCATATTAGAACTGGCTTCTAGTATAAGCATCACAGATGCTGATATTGTTGATATCCAAAAAGAAAAACGATTTCTATGACTCTCTGCAGAAGAACAAAAGAGATTATTAGACAATCTGCAAAAATGAGCACATAAAAATGCGGCAGAAGAAGCAAAAAAACAAAAAAAAGAAGAAGATTCTGAAAAATTAAACGCAGCAGAAGAAGCAAGAAAAGAGAAAAAGAAAGAAGATTTTGAAAAATTAAAAAATAAACGGATGAAAATGATAAATCAAATCAATGAATTATTAGAAAAAGCAGAACAGGACCTTATAGATGGGAAATACTATGATGCAATCTCCCAAGCAAAAGAAGCGAAAGAGGAAATTGAATATAATAAAGAATGGCTCTTAGGCTTGCAGACTCTACTCAATAATACCTTATTCAAGATCAAAAAGATGAAAGAGATATTTTCCAAAAACAAAAGCAATATGACGACACGATGCCTGCCAGAAGGGATTGATACCATATTGAAACAAAAAGAGAAATTAGCAGAAGCTATCATCGGAGAAGCTCAAGCAGCACTCAAAAAAGATACAAAAAAAAGGATTGAAAATTTAGCGCATCCGCAAGAAGTCACTCAAAACATCATAGGAACTCGAAAACCTCATTATCAAGGAAGTCTGATTGTATCCCTTAGCAATGGAGTACAAACGCTTCTTGTCAAAAACAGAATACCAAAAAAAAATCTGCTCATCGTACAGCAAACAGATGGAAAACGTTTACGAACGATTTTTAATACAGATGGCGAACCGGTAATTCCAGTATACATTAAATCAGGATATAGAATTACAGGAGATAAGATATTTTATAAGACAAAAGATGACGAACCAGAAACAGAAGGTTCTTTATCGTAAAAAATTGCTACTCCATACCAGCACTTTATCTTGTTTTTTATACCTGAATACCTACCCTCAAATCAATCTTTTACTTATACAGAAAAAAATGATTGATACAGATTATTTCATCGAAAACATGATAATGAAGGCTATGCCTGATATTGACGATGAAGGACTCGAGATGATGATAGAAGATACCAAACCGGTACTGTATGATCGAGTGATGACCCATATCGTAGGACAGATAAAGGAAGAAGACGGACAATGATTTTTGGATAAGCTAGAAGCAGAAGGAGTCACTCCAGAAGTCGCAGATTACCTCAAATCCAAGATCCCAAATTTCCAAGAATTTTTGGAAAAGACATATGATGAATTTGAAACCATGTACCTCAAAGAGCTCAAAAACTTTGAAAAAGAATTCCCACCTGAGGATTTCAAAGAAGAAAACTAAAAGACTAGTGAACAGTTAACAACTAACAGTAAACAGTTGTTGTTAATTTTTCAAGCGTATCTCCACCACGGCGGACAGGCTCGCAATGACAAAGCATAAGAGATATCTAAATAGAGGAAAAGATTAGTAGATAAAATCCATCTGCTAATTTTTTTTATGATAAAAAAAACTTTATCACCCCCAGATGCATGCCACGAGAT
>AMFJ01016583.1_pt1 | contig 16636 bp, 14 predicted proteins | sample 427208 | NCBI WGS metagenome assembly AMFJ01 (sample SAMN02954298, study PRJNA114691) | groundwater metagenome | biome: aquatic; feature: subsurface aquifer; material: sediment; isolation source: subsurface aquifer sediment | place: USA: Rifle, CO | collected 2008-08
CTTATCACGTGCTCCAACTGGGGCTCTTCGCTCTTGCACTCCTGGGAATCGGTCTTTATCAACTGGTTGGATTACCCTTTCTCTCCTGGTGGCTTCATGCCCCAGAGCTTGTTCCCCTCGTCCACACTATCCTGCAAATCTTGGTTTGGTACTTTGCCATTCTGATTCTCTCCCCGCTTGCAAGCTCGATCCTAGACGGCCATGGTCGTCCCGGACTCACCGCTATCTTTACTCTCGGCACCGCCACGATTGAAATAGTCTTGGCGCTTGTTCTTTTCCCTCACTATGGTCTCCTTGCCCCCGTCTACGCGGCACTTGTCGCCATCATCCTCACTACTCCAGCGCTTCTTTTTGCTGCCGAGCGGGTAATGGTAAAATCTAACTCATGAAATATGGTTCAATTCCCGCAGGGGGGCTGGGTACTCGCCTCCAACCTCTGGGTTTTTCTAAAGAACTAGCCCCCGTGAAGGGTCGAGCCGTGATCGAGTATTTGATCGAGCGCATGGTTTTATCGGGTCTGGACAAAATTTTTATCAACACTGCCGAAGACAAAACTGACCTCATTCATTATCTCGCCAGTAAGTCTATCTATCGCGATCATCTCATCTTCTTGGTGCGGCCGCGCAAGGGACTCCTCGACGGCATAATCTTGCCCGAGCAGTTCTTACGCGAAAATGACGAGCTCTACTTTGGGCTACCCGATACCATTTGGTATCCCAAGGATGCATATCTCCAAGTTGCAGGCCTAGCCGGGGAGTTGGTTCTCGGCCTCTTTGACACGGGCACTCCCGAGCGCTTTGACAGTGTCGTCCTTGATCAAAACAACCAAATTCAATCAATCGAAGTGAAAGTCGCCCAACCCAAAACCAAATGGACTTGGGCCATCGGCAAGTTGACTGTACGCATCGCGCGAATTCTAGAGTCCAATCCATTCTTTGGCATCTCACTCCATAACTACTGTCAGTCAAACCCAGGATTCGCTGTTCAAATTCAGGGCTCTAGTTGTCTCGACATCGGCATTCCCGAGGATTACGCCAAGGCCGCAGTCTTTGTCAAAAATCATGAACAATAATCCTCTTGTATCCATTCTCATTCCCACTTACAATCGCGAAACCTATCTGGGTGACGCTCTCAACTCAGCGCTCAACCAAACTTACCCCAATATTGAGATCATTGTCCATGATGATGCCTCGACCGATAACACCCCGGAGGTGTTAGCCTGGTACCACGACCCTCGCCTCCGCATTATTCGTACCAATAATAATCATGGCATGATCGGCGGTTGGAACTATATCGTAAAACAGGCGAGAGGGAAATATATTAAATTTCTCGCTTCCGATGACCTTCTCGATCCCAACTGTGTCATCGAACTTGTCAAAGCCGCCACAGCTCACCCAAAAGCCGCCCTCATCACTTGCCAGCGCCGGTTTATTGATGAACAGGGGAGATTAGTCAAAAAAATGGGATTTGCCAACAAAAATATAGTTGTAAATGGTAAAGAGCACGCCCACTCGATCCTCACAACCCTACGGCAGAACTTGATCGGCGAACCTACGGCCGTACTTTATCCCACTAAATTGGTAAAAAAAGTTGGCGGCTTTGACCCACAATTCTCTCAATTTGCCGACTTTGAGTACTGGATCCGTCTCTTGCAGTTTGGCGATTTGGTTTACCTCCACCGGACCCTCTGTTCATTCCGCACTCATGCAGGTAACAATACCAGCGCAGCCATGCAGGATGGCCGTTTTATCACCGAGATTTTTACCCTCATCAAAAAGTATTGCGCCTCTCTCACCCCAGCCGAAGTCGATCACGTCACTCGCCAAAAAACTCTCGACACCCTCAAAAACATCAAAGATCTATTGTTAGAAGGTCACTTTTTGCGGGCCAGTAAATACGCTATCAGGCTAATTGGTGCCATCAGCCAGACCCACCGGTAACTCATTTTATTAGAAATTGTCGTCTCACCCAAGATCTCCTCGCTTGGATTTGGAGAGGGGGCAGGTGAAGGATTTGGAGTTGAAGAGAACGTTGCGCTCGGCGTAGGGGTTGGAGTGGAAATTGGCGTTGAAGTGGGTGTAGAAGTGGGTGTGGAGGGCGACTGCGCTGGATCACTGGCATTGATATCAAATTCTTTGACCACCTCCTCACTCCCATTGTTCGCCTTGTCAAAAGCTTCGACCACTATTTTATAGTGCCCAATCGGCGTTGATTGCATGGTATATGTCCAGGTTGTTGTGCCGGTTGCCTCGAAACTCGCCTCAGTTTCTCCGGGTTTAGTGATTTTCACGACCACTTTTTCGAGACCGGAGAGTCCGTCAGCGGCCGTGCCGTTAATCGTCGATCCCCATGCCATTAAGGTAATTGTCGGTTTAGTCAAATCCAGTTTGATATTTGCCGAATATTTATTATCATTATTACAGTTCCCTGCGGTATCGCAAATATATGGTTTCACCCAGCAGTACGATGCCGAGCTCTCGGTCGTGATTTCACACGTTGGCGACACATAATCATCTTTCAAATTTTCATCGCTATACTCAAATGTCACGGTCGGTATAGTTTTGTACCACGTCTCGTTTAGAGTCGTTTGTGCAGATAGTACCGGCGCAGTCGTATCCACGACGACAGTTTCTGAGCTCTCGGTCTCGCTCTCGTTTCCCGCGCTGTCTTTTGCCTTCAAGTTTAGTTGCCATTTACCTTCTGCCAAATTGGTGGTTGTCGAGAGGACATCTCCGATCCACAGCCAATCATCTAGGTAACTGCTGGCGTTCACGTTATACGATCGCGTGCTATATCCCGCCACACCACTATCATCATCGCTAGCGGCCTCCCAGCTCCAGTTCTGGGTCAAACTATTGGTAGGATTTGCGCTAGGCGCAGGGGCGCTAGAGAGAACGGGGGGAGTTTGGTCAACTTTGGCGCTTGCTCGCTCATCACTTGGGTCACTCCCATACGTGATCTCAAAGAGGGTACTCGCTCCCGACAAGGTATACGTTTGCAAAGTCGCTGTCGCCAGATTATCGTAAAGATAAATTTTAAATGAGTTAGCACCGGACTCCGGCTGGGTAGCTGTAAGCTGATATGTTCCCGAGCTAGGTTTAGCCAGCATCCCGGTTCTGATCACCTCACCATCTCCTCCCTCCATGTCATCACTCAAGTACTCGTCCGTCCAATCAATCTCTACGATGTCGCCATTTTCATCTTTCAGATCGCCTGTCACACTCCCATTTGTGACAAACATCATGTACGACAAATCAGTGGATGATGGAGTAAAGCGGTTAATGCTTTTAATCGTCGAAGTTTTTGCCAATGTCGTTGTTGTCTCACTTGCCGGATCATTGATTTGCCAATGAGTTGAGTCCTCGTCGTGTGCCACCACAAAATGTCCTGGGAGCCCCAGGATGGTAGGCAAGACTGGTGTTGAAGTGGCGGAAGGCCGGCTATATTCGAGTTTGGTGCTTGCGTAACCATTCGCATAACTCTCGCTCACGTACCTTGTCACCGCGAGCCAGTTGAGGAGTCCCGGGCCGAGATAGCCATCACTCTGCGACTTAAGCCAGGTATTTAGTTTGCTTGGGTCTACGCTGCTCCCGTCGAGCGCATTCACTCCATTCTTCTGCAATATCATCGCCGCACTCGTGATCGCGCATCCCCATCTCCCTATCCCGCTTTTGTCTACGCCCGCCCACGTACTCGCGCTGTCATACTCCGTACTCGCCCATGCGCTATCCTTCTGCGAAAGGTAAGGGAATGGGGTAGGGGTAGGTGTTGGAGTAGGTGTTGGAGTAGGTGTTGGAGTTGGAGTCGGCGTGGGCGTCGGGGTTGGAGTGGGGGTAGGCGTAGGTGTCGGAGTCACAACATCCCTAACATAATCAACTTCTAAAGTTGACCAAATTCCCGATGACAATATTGATGGATGACCAATCCAGATTTTAGTGATTTGTCTTAAAGTGGGTGCTGATTCATATATTAGTGAGTCGTCGAAATATAGTTTATATGTTGAATTAGATTGATCTCGCTCGGCTCTCATTGTGTGCCAGTTATTATCAGGCGCTACTGACTTATAAAGAAAACTCATCGAAGGCGTACAACCCGGGTTATTAGAGGGACAAATAGTAGATACTATATGTAAATTAAATGAAGACGGCGATTTATCATGCCAAACATAAAAAATTGAATTATCTACATAATCAGCTTCACTTCCTAGATAAAAACTATATCCAGGGACTCTATCAGTCAAAGATATCCCATCTCCCCAATTCGATCCAGCTGAGGGGAATCTGAATCTAATTTCACTTAAATTACCAGTAAAAACAGATGTATCTGTTTGCAAATATGGGAAAGTCGTACTGGTTGAGGAAAGAATAATAGAGTTAGTAGAATAGTTGATTCCAGTAGCGTTTCCAACATTCCACATACTTGGATTATTCAATCCATTAGTAAATTCCTCTTCAAAAGCTAAAGTTCCGTGAATAAAATAATAGGACAATATAAGTAGGAAAAACAGTATAATATAAAAAAATCTAAACAATCTAGAAATAATTATCATTCATTAATATATGACAAATATTAAATAGCATGTCAATACGCAATATAAATGAAAAGGACATTATAGTCTGCTATTCTAATTTACCGACGGGTGGAGCCAGCGAATTATATAAATTAAACATAGGTTATTTAGGCAAAAAAGCTAAAGTAATAGAAATTACAGATTCAAAATTACATCCTAAAAATATCATAAACTATTTATTTATTTGTCTGTTGGAACTTCCCAAGTTACATAGAATGCTTGCTAATGGCTTCAAAGAGAAGCCAAAAGTGTTGATAGGATATCATTCATGGTTGACCAAGTCACCATATATTTTTAGATATCTATCCATTCCAAAAATATATATCTGTCAGGAATTAATGAGAGAATACTATGATTCTATACATATAATTAATCAAAATATTATAGAAAGGTTAATTAACTTTATAAGGCTACCAATTAAATATGTAGATAGGAAAAATCTTAAGTCCTCTAACCTTACGGTAGTAGTCAACTCCAGCTTTTCGAAGGCCATGGTAGACAAGGCATACCACGTCTCATCGACGGTAATATACCCAGGGATAAATACCGCGCTATATAAGGTTAAGGGTTTAATAAAAAAAAGAAATCAAATTATTTCTGTGGGAGCTATCAGTAAACTTAAAAGATACAACTTCATTCTTCATGTCATTTCAAAAATAAATAGGTCTATTAGACCTAAGCTAGTAATTGTAGGAAATGGTGCAGACATAGAATATCTTAATAGTTTAAAAAAATTGGCAATAAAATTAGAGGTGCTACTTGACTGTAAAATAAACCTATCAAGATCACTACTAATAAAAGAGTATTTAATGTCGAAGTTCCTTATATATGCGCCGGTGAATGAACCATTTGGAATTGTTGTTGAAGAAGCCATGGCCGCAAGACTGCCACTAGTTGTTTATCAGAATGGTGGTGGTTATGCTGAAATATTAAGTAAAGAAAATGGTTTAATCATAAATAACCTGAGTACAAAAAAATGGGCTAATCAAATAGAAAAATTGTTAAGTAACCAGAAGCTACTAGAACAGTACGGTAAATACAACGTGTCTTATGTAAATAAAAAATATACTGCAAAAATCATGAATGACAATCTTTGGAAAACAATACAATCAATATGATCCACCTCCTCCGCGTGAGCCACGCCAACGAATTCGAACTGCAGAACTACGCGCCGATCGCAAAGGAACTGGACATCTCTGTCATCACCAGCCATCACCCACTCACCTCGATTTCTCTCCCGCACATACCGTTGTGGTCACCCACTGATCTCCCCCACTTTCCTTTTCGTCGCCAGCTTCTCAACCGTCTCATCGGCGGCGAACAATGGCTTCTCGGTTTAGAAAAATATCTCATCTCAAAGCGACATCATGAATTAATTCATGATGTCATTCATACCGCCGAGACGTACACTCCCTACACCCACCAGGCCGTCCGGCTACGCCGAAAAGGAATCGTCAAAAAGTTAGTCTGTACCTGCTGGGAAACCATCCCAGGCAACAACGAAAAATTTGCACGGCTACGCAAATGGAAACAAGAAGCCTACAAATATGTCGACCTCTTCCACACTCCTACAGAGCGTGCCAAACAGACACTGATCACCGAGGGAGTCGACCCACACAAAATTATCGTCATTCCTTACGGCGTCGACTTAACAAAGTTCCACCCTTCAGACCTTCAAGGACAGTCCTTGAAGGTCAAAAAGAAGCCAGTCGTTCTTCTGGTCGCCAGACCAGTATATGAAAAAGGGATCGATATTTTTCACCAAGTCTCGGACGAACTATCTAGCATTGCCGATTTCCGCCTCGTCTCAGGCGCCAAATATCAGCAGATGCCTCGTATCTATCAATCCGCCGATCTATTTTTTCTCCCTTCCCGTACCACCTCTACCTGGGAAGAGCAATACGGTATGGCGCTAGTTGAGGCCATGGCCTGCGGCCTCCCCATCGTCACCACCAGCACTGGCGCCATCCCCGAAGTCATTGGAGACGCTGGTATCACATACCCGGTATGTGATATGGATAAAATGGTCAAAACTACCAAAGATTTACTCAACAATCAGGCCAAACTTAAATATTATTCTGCGCTCTCTCTCGCACGCGCCACTCGCCTATACGACTCCCGCAAAGTTGCCCTGCAACTAGCCAAACTTTATTGCTAAACTTACCCTATGCGCCACCTTGCTTGGTACGTCTTCTTTGGTTCACTCATCTTTCATCTGTTCGGTCTTAACCAACTCGGTCGTACTTGGGATGAGCCCTTCAAGGTTGATACCGGCTACGTTGCTTGGGACAATCTCTTTCACGGTAGGGTAGGGGAGGAGGACTGGACCTACGGCCTAGAACATCCTCCGCTTGCCAAATACATTTATGGTTCGGTACTCCCCTACCACTTGCTCGATATCACTCCGCCAATCAAAGTCGACAAACCCACCTACGACCGGGTCATGAACGGTCTCTGGATCAGCCAGCAATTCCGCGATCATCTCTTTATGGTAGAGTACGATCTTACGCTCCCGCGCCTATTATCTGCCCTAGCTAGCTCCCTGGCAGTAACCCTAACCTATCTTCTTGCCGTCGAATTCAACAGTCCCCTCCTCGCTCTCGTCGCTCCCCTTGCACTACTTTTCTCTCCTCGCTATCTAGTTATGGGCCAGCTCATCACCTTTGAGTCCTTGAGTGTTTTAGCTACCGTGGCTCTTGTCTACTACGCTTTCCGCAAGCGCCTCTACCTTGCCCTGCTTATTGCCGCTCTCTCCTTTTGGGTACGCTACAGCAACCTCTATTCTTTTATCTTACTCGCCTTTATCCTTCTCTTGACCAAACAAAAGTTTCGGTATCTTTTCTTAGCTCCGGTTGTTACTTTTGTGCTGGGGATGTTACTTTGGCCTTTGTTGTGGCATCAGTTTCCCCATTACCTATTCCAAACATTTCTTGAGCATCAAGCCCGCGGTATTGGCCCCTCCCTCTACATTCTCCAAGAATTTCTGCTTACTACGCCCGAGCCCATTCTTTTTTTAGCGTTCCTCGGTATCTTCCGCTCTCCCGCCTATATTAAAGCCTGGTTTTTTTCGGCCTTCGTCTTTTTCTCTCTCGCCAGTGTCCCCACGGGTGGTATCCGCTACGCAATTGCCCTCTACCCGGCTCTAGCCCTTTTGGCAGTTTCCGGCGCAAGCTATTTTGATTTCCGTCGTCTCCTACCCCGGGTAGTGGCAGGCCTTTTTCTGGTCTATCTACTGGGGAGTCTGTTAGTCTATACCCCGTACTATTTGGACTACTACAATCTCCTGGTAGGTGGTGTCAAGGGGGCAACTCATCGTGGCTTGGCAGTGTCCTGGTGGGGCGAGGGCCAGCGGGAGGCCGCGCTCTATCTTAAGTCACACGTGAAAGCCGGTGACACCATTGCCCTCTACGTCACGCCCCAATATGTCTTCCCCTCTACCATCCTTTCTGGAGTCAAGTTATATCCCTACAACACAGGTGCCGGAGAAGCTACCTATCTCGTCGTCTCACGTGATCAAGAAATCCCCTCTCTTACCGCTCACTACGATCTTCTCTACTCCGCCCAAGTTGCCGGCTCGGTTGACCTAGTGCGTGTATACTCCTTACATGACGATTGATCTCAACCCCCAATTTATTTCTGGCCTTAACTTGCTAGAAAACTCGCCGGACTCACTCTTCATCACTGGTCGTGCCGGAACGGGTAAATCAACCCTGCTTTCCTATTTCAAATCCCACACGGACAAAAATATCGTAATCCTAGCTCCCACGGGGGTAGCCGCCGTGAACATTGGTGGCGCCACGATCCACAGTTTTTTTCAATTTAAACCCGATGTAACTTTAGAGAAAGCTTGGGTCTTGGGAGCCAAAGCCAAAAAGCCCGAGCTCTACCGAGCCTTAGACGCCATCGTCATTGACGAAATTAGCATGGTCCGCGCCGATCTCCTCGACTGTGTTGATGCCTTTATGCGACGCGTCTGTGGCAACGCTCACCCCTTTGGTGGCAAACGTCTTATTCTTTTTGGCGATCTCTATCAGCTGCCCCCAGTTGTACCGCACGAAGATAGCAAGATCTTTGCCACTCGTTACTCCACCCCCTTCTTCTTTAGCGCGGACGTCATCTCCCGTCTCGCACTCACTTTTCTCGAACTTGATCACATCTATCGGCAAACCGACACGGAGTTTATCGCGGTTTTAAATGCCATTCGGGAAAACACCGCGACTCCTACTCACCTCGCCCTCCTCAACACTCGCCTCAACCCGGACTATGCTCCACCTCCAGAGGAATACGTGGTGCACTTAACCGGTACCAATTATGATGCGCAAGCCTACAACACCTACCAGCTCAATTCGCTAGAAGGGGAGTCGCATACCTTTCAGGCTATCTCTACCGGAGCCTTCGATCGACGTACAGAACCAGCTCCTCGCGAGCTCGTTCTCAAGCTTGGCGCCCAAGTCATGCTCACCTGCAACGATCATCAAAAGCGGTTTATCAACGGTACAGTAGGCAGAGTTGAAGATATTGGCGACGTGGATGGTTCTCCCGTCATCTCCGTGCGCCTGCATAATCGCCAGCTCATTGACGTCGGTCCCAATTCCTGGGAAATGTTTAAATTTAATTTTCATCCCAGGTCTGGTCGGATCACGACCGAGGTCGCCGGTACCTATACCCAACTCCCCCTGATGCTATCCTGGGGGATCACCATTCACAAGGCCCAGGGTAAAACCTTCGATCGTCTCGCTATCGACCTCCCCGCCTCCTTTGCTCATGGCCAGACCTATGTGGCCCTTTCTCGTGCCACGAGCCTGGAGAGTATCATTCTGAAACGTCCACTCACCCTCCGTCACATCATCATGGATCCGGTCGTCACCACCTGGCTCACCATGCTCCGCAATACGTCCACAATGATGTAATAAGATACATATGGACATATTGCATACTGTACAAATAGTCGGGTATTATTATAGATAATGAAAGACACCGCTCCATCTACCAGACAAATCGAAATGCTTAAAATTCTTTATGGATATATTAAAGACACCGGTTATCCTCCCACCTTCGAAGAAATGCGTGAATTGCTCAAAGTTGCCTCCAATCAGTCAGTCGTTGACCTACTCACCAAACTTGAAGAAAAAAAACTAATTAAACGTAGCGAGAATTCTGCTAGGGGTATTAACATTCTCCCACTAGGATATGAGTGTGTTAAAGAAAAACCGCTCGTGCCATTTTTGGGAGTAAGTCATGCAGGGGTGCCGATTGATGTTTCAGAAATCGCCGGTAACTGGGAATCTGTTTCTAGCGATCTACGACTTTTAACAGACGAAGTTTTTATGGTAGAAGTTATTGGCGATTCTATGATCAACGCTGGCATCTTCGATGGTGACTACGTTATCATCAAGTCAGCTAAAGAATTTTCCTCTGGTGATATAGTTCTAGCCAGCGTAGCGGGTAGCTCTACCATTAAGCGTTTTATTTCTGACGACAAACCACCATATCTCTACCTCAAACCAGAAAATCCCAATTACCCAATTATTCTCTGTACTAGCGAAGTTGAACTTAAAGGAAAAGTAATTCACGTTATTAATAAACAACGAAAGGTCAACTAATTATGCCAACCCTTAAACCAAATAAAACTGAGCTAATTATCGGTAAAATTTTTCGTGATCAAAGTCTTACCTATGGTCTGCATGAGTTTGAAGAAATCGATTTAGAAGGCACGCTTGACATTACCGAAACTGATCAAGGTAGATTCTCGATCAAAGATCTACGCACAGGCCAATCTCGCTTTGTTTTTGATGAGACTACCGGTTTAGGAAGACCAGAGGAAATCGTGCGTCAGCTCTGGTTGCACAAATTGAATAAACAATACGGCTATCCACTAGATAGGATCGACACCGAAAAAAGCATCCACTTTGGTCGCGAAGTTCACAAGAAAGCTGTCGATATCGTGGTTTACAAAGAAGATAAAGTTACCCCTTTTATTGTCATAGAAGTCAAAAGTCCCACCCAAGACAAAGGTATTGACCAACTCAAAAGTTATCTAAACGCCGAAGGATGCGAAATAGGTGTTTGGTCAAATGGTGTGGCCAAAGTCATCTTGTATCGCAATTATCCCAACAACTTTGATGATACTCTGTCAGAAATTCCCTCGGTCAAGCAAACGATTGACGATATTTTCCGCGAGAAAAAGACTCTAGGCAATTTAGATCCCAAATTCGAGCTCAAGCGTGCAATCGAGATTATGGAAGAACTTGTCCTTGCCAATGCTGGCGTTGATGTCTTTACCGAGGTTTTCAAACTGATCTATGCCAAATTACTCGACGAAATCGAGGCGGAAAAAAGACCTGATCAAGAAGTTTATTTTCGTAAATATCGCGATCCTCAAAAAACTTATTCCTCGATAAATTCGCTTTTCAAAAACTCGATCACCAAATGGCCTGGAATATTTTTCGAAACCGACAATATCCGTCTCTCACCAGAGCACCTCTCTGTGGTTGTGGGAGAAATGGAAAGAGCTAGACTTTTTGGCGCCGATCTCTCGATAGTTGATGAAGCCTTTGAATACCTTATCCCCGAAGTGGCCAAAGGCAAGAAAGGTCAATACTTCACCCCTAGGCACGTGATTGCCATGATGGTCCAAATGTTAGATCCCCGCCCCACAGAGTATATTCTCGACCCGGCGGCTGGTTCAGGAGGTTTTCTTATTGGAGCCATGAATTATGTTCAAAACAAATATTTCAAGAATAGTAAGCCTGACAAAAAAGACTATGCACAAAAGTATTTGTATGGTATCGATTTTGCCGATGAAACCGCCAAAGTTTCACGCGCGCTCATGTTGATTGCCGGTGACGGTCGCTCTCATCTATTCAAGCTCAACTCTCTCGATCCCAGGGAGTGGCAAGGAGAGCAAGAAGAAAAGATGCAAGCACGGGTAGAATTGCGCAAGCGTCTTGCCAAGCTCGATGATTATAATAATAACGAAGAAAATCAAAAGAATTTCAAACAATTTGCTTTCGATCTTCTCTTAACCAATCCACCCTTTGCTGGAGAACTCAAGGAACCAGGGCTTCTACGCCAATACGAGTTCGGCAAAAAGAATGGTAAATTAGTCAACAAAATCGAACGCCACATTCTTTTTATCGAGCGTGCCCTCGAATTAGTTCGCCCCGGTGGCCGACTAGGCATCGTCTTGCCCCAAGGAGTCTTTAACAATACCAATATGCAATATGTGCGGGAGTGGCTGTTTGATAAAGCCAGGATTCTAGCAGTAGTTGGTTTGCATGTTAACACCTTTAAGCCCCACACTGGCACCAAAACTAGTGTTCTATTTCTCCAAAAGTGGGGTGGTGAAGCAGGGAACCCACTTGCTGATTACCCGATTTTTATGGCTGTCTCACAGCTGTCTGGCAAAGATAATTCTGGGCAGTACGTCTATAAAAAAGATTCGCTAGGCAAGCACGTCTACGATTTCCATCATCACCGCGTTCTCGACCACGATCTGGATGAAATTGTCAGTAATTATCAAAAATTTACCAAGAACAACTCAAATAAATGAACTACTCAACTATCCTCAAATCCCAACTAGAAGAACCTAGTCACCGCCTAGATGCCGAATACTATCAACCTCAATACCTAGAAGTAGTAGAACAAATCAAAAATGTTCCCCATACCACACTAGAAAGTATTTCTTCTAGTTTGCGTAGTTTCGGGGCATATGCTCTGACCAATCAAATTGTGTGGAAGGAATCAGGTATTCCCTTCATTACCGCTGAAAATGTAAAAGAGGGTTTAATAGACTATACTAGTCAAAGGTATATCGACGCAGATGTCGATCGAATATTGAGCAAATCACGGGTATACGAGAATGAAGTTTTATTATCAATGTCGGGTAAAGTGGGAGATGCAGCCATTGCGATCAACATTCCCAATCAACTCAATTCAAATCAGGATATTGTTAAGATCAAGCTCAAATCCGACTTTTCACCCTATTTACTAACAGTATTTCTTAATTGCAAATATGGCAAGCTACAGGTTTTGCGTTTACCAGTAGGAAGCGTTCAACAACATATTTTTCTTTGGCAGACAAAGTCACTGTTAATTCCTAAATTTTCTAACGAGATCACTTTAAAAGTAGAAAAATTGTACAAAAAAAGTCTTGATCAACATGAACAAGGATCGTTGCTTTACGCCCAAGCGGAGAACATCCTCTTGGATACACTCGGGCTCAAAGAGTTTAACCCAAAAAATATAAATTCATGCATTGTCAATTTATCAGATGTTCAATCAGTCAATCGTCTTGATGCTGATTACTTTCAGCCAAAGTACGCAGAACTGATCAATCAATTAACAAAATTTAACCTCACACCTTTAACCAAAGTGATCAACAATGTTACGGCGAAATTTAATCCATTAGCTCATCCAGATCAACAATTTAGATATGTCGAATTAGCTGACATTGATAGCACTATCGGCATTATCAATCATTGTTCGGAAATCACGGGCAAAGAAGCTCCTAGTCGGGCGAAAAGGCTACTAAAAGAAGGAGATGTAATAGTTTCTTCGATAGAGGGCTCATTAAACAAAACTGCTCTAGTTGAGAAGCAATATGACGGGTCATTAGCCTCAACGGGATTTTTTCAATTGCGCAGTAGTAAATTTCTTCCAGAAGTTATCCTAATCATGGCAAAAAGTATTATCTTGCAAATGCAACTTACGCGCGAATGTGCTGGCACCATTCTAACGGCGGTACCTAAGGAATCTCTAAATCGTATCTTGGTCCCGGAAATTAAAATCGGAGTTCAAAAACAAATCGCTTCCTTGGTGCAAGAGTCACATCTAGCCAGACAAAAATCAAAAGAGTTACTTGAACAAGCCAAAAAAACAGTCGAAGACATGATCGAGAAGGGTACTTTACTAGAAGAGACCTTATAAGATGCTAATCATCGTCTCCATCCGCTTCTAATTCTCTCTCGTCACGGTAATTAGCAGCCACCGCCTTTGCTTCGGAGAGCGCCACCATGTATGCAAAAGATAATACTGGACCACTGTCTCTACTAGCATCAATAACTGTCTCTGCATCAATCTCTGGAGTTGTTTCTTTTGGACCTTGTGCTGGCATATCAATTACGCATTCTACCCCTCTCTGCCACAAAATCAAGGGCAATTTGTAAAACTGACCAAAATTGACCTCCTACTCATCCTTTACCACTTCCCAGACTCCTGCCAGATCACGGTAATATCCTTCAAAATCTAGTCCTGATCCCACTGCAAAAAAATCAATATTTAAACCATGAGCCAAAAGACATAGTTCCTGTCTACTTACTCTCAACTTTTCAAATTTGGTTAACATTGTCACAACTTCCAGACTAACTGGCTGATATTTCAAAACGTGGGGCAAGGCAGTCCGTGCGATACTCAAGCCACTATCTATAATATCCTCGAGTAACAACACTTTCTTTCCTCTAACTAACCCTTCTGGGTCCTGTAAGTCTTCTACCACTCTTGGTTTGCCATTTGTTTTCATGCCTTTGGCATAGCTAGAGATTCTAATATTGTCTTGGCGAATCGAAGATGGTGGGCAGGGCAAAGCCGCAAGTTTAAGCGCGAACTGCTCTCCAAACCATTTTGCCCCCAAATATATACTAATCAGCGTTACCTCCTCACCAGCAAAGCTTTCTCCCGCTGTCTCTACCAAACCATCTATACATTCGTCTATTTCAGCAGCACTTACTCGTGGTATCAGATGATGCGGTGGTAATTCTCCTGTCATAGTAAAATACTACTCTAGGACAATTATTGCTACAATGTCTCAAATGAGGTCATGTAGTATACTTGCGCTATGACCAGCACTGTCACCTGTCCCTCTTGTGGCCATCAGTTTAGCCCTGATGACCTCCTAACTCACGAAATCGAGGTCGAACTCCGCGCCAAACTTGAGAGTGAACTTCTGCTCAAAGCCAAGGAACAAGCAGGCAAAGAGATCGCGGATCGCGACGCTCAAATCAAAGAGTTAAAACTCCAAGCCAAAGAATCTGCCGATTTTGAACTCAAACTCCGTGCCGAAAAGCGCGCTATCGAAGAAGCCAAAGAAAAATTTGAGCTCGAGAAAACTCGCCAGCTCGACGAAGAACGTTCCAAAATAAGGGCCGACGCCGAAAAAAATATTTTAGACAAAGAAAAGTACAAGATCGACGAATATGAAAAAAAGCTCCACGATATGCAAAAGGCGGTCGAGGAAGCCCAAAGGAAGGGTAGCCAAAGCAGTCAACAACTCCAGGGCGAAGTGCAAGAGCTTGATCTCGAACACACGCTCCGCGAGCTTTATCCCTACGATGAGATTACCGAGGTTAAAAAAGGGGAGAATGGTGCCGATATTCGCCAAACAGTCCGGACCGAAAAGGGGACTGTCTGTGGCAAAATCCTCTGGGAAAGCAAACGCACCAAAGCTTGGTCTGATGGCTGGATCGCCAAACTCAAGGAAGATATGCGCCGTGATAGTGCTCAATTATCTGCCCTCGTCACCCAAATCATGCCTCCCCATATTCCCCACGACATCGGAAATATTAATGGGGTCTGGGTCCTTACTCCTAGTGCTATCGCCCCACTTTCCTCCCTGCTACGCAAAAACTTGATTGATGTCGAACGGGTCAAAGTCGTGGCCGTGCACAAGCAAACGACCGCCGAAACGCTCTACGACTATGTCACAAGCTCAATCTTTACCCAAAACGTCGAACGGATTGTGGGAGTCTATCTCGATATGAAAGCCCAGATTGCCAAAGAACAGGCCAATTCCGAGCGCGCCTACAAACAAAGGAGTACCCAGGTTGACATGCTTCTCTCCGGCATGACTGGGATTTACGGTGAAATGCAGGGTATTGCTGGCACTAGCCTGCCTCCCCTGGCTCTCCTTGAGGACAATCTGAAATGAAAATCGCCGTCATTATTCTCCACTACGGCTTGATCGCAACAACCCGCAACTGTCTCTCTAAACTCAAGGAAAAAATCGGCCCCCACCAAGTTATTCTGATCAACAATACCCAGGACGATCTATCTCCCCTTACAACCATTATTTCCGGCACTCAACTCATCAACAATCCCACCAATTATGGGTTTGCGAGAGGGGTCAATCAAGGTATTGCTCTCGCTTCAAAAGATCAAAGTATTACTCACTTTTTCCTCATGAATAACGATCTCTATCTCTCAACAGGTAACCTGCAGCAACTTCTCCTCACCTTTGCTAAGTATTCTAGCGCCGGGATTGTCTCTCCTGTCCTGCATCACTCTCTTGGTTATGATTGGGGAGGTAAATACAACCGCTGGAGTGGTATGGTCCGCCACAAAAATTGGGAGAATAAACCCAAGACTACCATGGCGGTAGAACATGTGGCTGGTGCCGCCATGCTCATCTCTCGCAAGGTGCTCCAACAGATTCACTTGTTTGACGAACGCTTTTTCCTCTACTTTGAGGATCTCGATTTTTGCCTGCGTGCGGCCCAGGCTGGCTATACCACTCACATCAACCCCGACGTTACCGCCGAACATGTCGTTTCCGCCGGATCAAACGCGCTTGGACGGACAGGTCACCAGTGGGCGTCTCACCTCAAATTTGTCACCAAACATCTCTTCCGCCTCACCTATCCCACCGCCTATCTCTATGATCTCTTTATTTACCCCTTATGGCTCTTGAGATCGACCCTGCGCTCTACAGGGTCAGACCCTGAAGGAAGTGCCCAACCCGCAGCGAAGCAAGGGAGGGTCTGACCCTATCGGAATTATTATGCAAAATTTAACCATCATCACCCTCAATCAGCCCAACATCTCTGACTTCGCACAAGCCAGAAACGAAGCCTTAACCCAAGTCAAGACTCCTTGGGTTTTGTTTCTCGATACCGACGAAACTATTTCACCAGCTCTCAAACAAGAAATCACTCTGGCTATCCAGACTGACCAATTCGCCGCTTACTATATTCCCCGCCGCGATACCTTTTTAGACCGGGAGCTCAAACATGGCGAAACCGGTCACACCAAACTTATCCGCCTCGCCCGCACCAACTTTGGGACCTGGGTGCG
>AMFJ01036173.1_pt1 | contig 16633 bp, 16 predicted proteins | sample 427208 | NCBI WGS metagenome assembly AMFJ01 (sample SAMN02954298, study PRJNA114691) | groundwater metagenome | biome: aquatic; feature: subsurface aquifer; material: sediment; isolation source: subsurface aquifer sediment | place: USA: Rifle, CO | collected 2008-08
GGGATGGATAGAGGATGATGGCGTGAAGATAGCTTCCATCACAAGTCTAGCAGGTGATACAACGATAACGACATCATTTTCTCCAGGGTTGACTATCAAGCAATGAGAATCCAAGACATTGAGTGTGTTTATTGAAAGTGACAGTGAAACAGATCAGTGAGTCATCCTTTCAAATAGCAAAAACATCGAATCCTCAGCGAGTTCGATTGGTGGGGTATTTCCGTATAGGTTGGTGAAGTAAATTCTTACTCCCTAAATCCCTCTGAAACAGAGGGACTTTTTTTGTCCTTCCTCTATTTTAGAGGAAGGGTATGGGATGGAGTAAAACTAGAAGAATTTAAGTGAATTTATTATATTTTCCATGTATTCATGTGTATAGTTAGATGCAGAAAATTTATATAACATTCAACTATGTACGAAACAAAATTGTGTATCTATGATTTTTTGTGGTTCAATATCAGGTCCTGAAGACATTAAAGTAGTATAATAAACATATATTTTTTGGTTTTGAATAGTTTTTATTTTTTCTGATTTAGATAGGAATCCATCATAATATTCAACAAAACAAAGATCTTCAGATGTATATGTGGTTTCTGGTCGTATGAGCTGTGATATGTGAATACTAAATGATTTACTTTTGTCTTTATTAGTAAATCAAATTCGTTCATAATATGATTTTGTGAGAGGCGTATATTGAGAAGAATATACTTTATTTGTTGTTTCTTTTGGTATGTTAATAAAAAATGCTCAACTAACGATTAATATATCGTCAGAAATGAAAATAGGTGTATATATTCAGCCAAGATAAGTTCATGAAAAAAACTCGCTTTCTGTGAATTCTGCTAATCATGTAGTTACAGGAATCGAAGAAGATAAAATTACAGGAACTATTGGTTCTTGTATTTTTTTTTGTTGATTACATCCTGTTAATACTAATAAGGTACAAATAATTATAAAGTATTTCATAAAAAATAAGGTTAAATAGTAAAAAGATAGGGAAGGAATACCTCCCCTATATTATAATTAAATTAATGAAAGCAAGTAGAACATGTCATCATTGAGCATTAAAATAGAAAGGCACAGATACATTATTAATTCGTAGATTAGTATGAGCATGAGGAGATGCTGCTCCACTTGAACCTAATGTTCCTATTTGGTCAATCCCAGCACGAACATATTTACCTACATAAAGATTGCTTGGATAACTTTGTAAATGCGCAACATAAAATCGATGAAGATTTCCATTGGCTGCTTTTTGGATAATAGCGACATATTTGCTATAACCATATCCAGACACATAATATTGTCCAATTGCATCAACATAGCCATCCAAGGGAGAACGAATAATTCTACCTAAGTCATTAGTACGATTCCAATCATCTGAATAATATTCACTTGATCCTAAGTGTGCGCCCTGACCCCAACCATTTCCCCAACCACCTTCTTGTCCACCATTCCAAGTATCACGGTTGTTCCAGCTAGATCCATCAGCTCCAAAAGGCCAAACAATAGCATAAGGAGAGCTATTGAACGAGTTCCTGGTATTACATAGAATATAAGCGTTTGAGCTTATATTAGTTTTGTTGGAACTGTAGACATATCGCCAATCATACCATCCATTGATAAATAAGTTTGATGAAAGGGTCCAATAATTACCAGTCCTTACCATAGGTAGATAAGAAACAGTCCCTGTCGCTTTTTCACAAAACTTTACGGATAAAGGTAAAGTTCCCGAAGGATCATACACTTTGAAATAGTAATAGGTAGAACTTGGTTTCCCAAAACGTGGATTTACATCCGATTCTATTTTGGTAGCTCTCAACTCTCCAGGCGACATAGAAGAATCAACAACATTAATACTAGAAGAAGGATCTTCATCCTGCATAACAGGAGATATTCCCTCTTTTTGGCAGCTTCCCAAACTTGTGAGAAGCACTACCGAGAAAAAAAACTTTTTCATGATTAATTGATTTAAATTGTTTATAATTTTTGTTAACTGTCCCATCAATGATGTGTACTGTCAGGAAATATCTCTTGATGAGGGGTGAGAGATTTCCGTCTGTTTCCGGTTCCTAGGACCGAAAATATATTTGAAGGTAATCTATTATGCTGTACTTTTTACATACAGCGGTGTTTATATTTAGAAACATATAAACCTAGAGAAGTAAGTATATGTTTGGATAGTAGACACATATTTCCGTTCATTTCCCCTACATCCCTGCAGGGGGAGTGAACAGTTGTGTTTGTTGCCATGCAAACGTAAGTAATGAATTATAAGTTCGGCTGCTAAACATATCAATGTTTCAATACAGATACGATGCTCGTTCATTACTGCCAGAGATTGTATGTAGACAAAACTAGAAAAAAATTGACAAAGCTAGGACAAAAAATTCCACCCGGGTGGAAAACGTTTATTTAGTAGTTTTAAAGCATAATCACAAAAGTCCCACCCGGGTGGAATTTTTACATAAAAAAAACCCAATCCGGAGATTGAGCATTTTAGGGGAGTCAGTGACTCGATTTGGAGAGAAAAAGACAAAAAAATCCAGTATATTATTTTTTAGATTTGAGTTCAGTCCATAGTTTTTCTTGATCCCTGCTTAATTTTTTTGGTATGTCGACTTGAGGAATCACAAATAAATCACCTCTTTTGCTGAACATCCCACCGACACCAAATCATTTTCCACCGATTTTGATCATGTCACCGACTTGAGTCCCTTTTGGGACTTTGATTTTTAGCTTTCCTTCTGGATGATCAACGGTGATTTCTCCTCATAATACCATGTCAAAAAGGCTGACATTTGCCTTGGTATAGAGATGATCGCTCTTTCTTTCATAAAGTCTGGAATTGGCGACATTGATCTGGATATACAGGTCACCGATATGATGTGCGGATGACTCGTTCCCTTTGTTTGAAAATTTGATATATGAGCCTGCTTTGATTGCAGCGGGTATTTTCACTTCCAAGATTTCTTTTGTTTTTTCCAATCATCCATTGGCCAGTTGTTTGCCATCTTTCGTATAGATTTTACCGCTTCCCTCACAATAAGGGCATACAGATTGGCTTTGCATGACTCCAAAAGGAGTCTGTACTTGTTGGACTATACTTCCATGACCTTTACAGGTTGTACATGTCTTTTCGTCAGTTCCCGTAACTTTTTTCATCCTGCTATATGATATTTTTTTGGTCACTCCGGTATAAGATTCTTCAAAACTGATATCTATGGCTACCTGGATGTCTTCTCCGCCTTGGGTGCTTTTCTTCTTAGATCATCAGCCAAATCCACCCCCAAAAATACCGCCCATGATATCACCGATATCAAAATCTCAGAAATCAACTCCTCCATTAAATCATCAACCTCATCAAAATCATCCTTGACCATCAAATCACGAATATCCACCTTTCCTATATGCATCGTATTGGCCTTTTTTCTTTTCATCGCCGATGACTTGATATGCTTCATTCATCTCCTGAAATTTTTTTTTATCTCCTCCTTTATCTGGATGATGCTTTACTGCAGCTTTTTTAAAGGCTTTTTTGATCTCTTCCGGAGATGCATCTTCTTTGACTCCAAGAATATCATAATAATTCTTTTTTACATCAAAATCCATTAATATACCAATATAAACAGATAAAATATCTCATAATATATGTAGCACGATAGTTTGTGGAGTGATATATAAGGAATTACAAAAATTTTGCAAATAATTCTGAAAAAATAAGGCTCAAAAAGGCGCTTCAAGATTTGACAGAAAAAAATTTCTGAGTATACTTAGAATAATTCAAAAAAAAACAATTCCCAATATAAGATTTATCATTTACTATTTGATGCAATGGATATCAAAAAACAGGTAGAATATTTCAAAGGATTATCTTACGAAACCAAAAAAGATAAGGTTTTGGAGATGCTCAAACAACTGCAATGGACCCATGAAACTTTTGCTATGTTTTATAAGACCATAAATTCTTTAAACTCTATATCAGAAACCGTATTGATATTCATCTATCAAGGTATCCTAGAGATAGCAGAACAAATAGCAGCATGAAACAAAAATGAAGCTCAAGAAAAAATAAAAAAAATGTCAGAAGTGCTTATGATGATCAGGAGACAAGAAGAAGTGGAAAGAGAACATGAAGGAAATCCAGATGAATTATTAAAAAATATGTAAAAACTTTTAATTTATAATGTATTGAAAATGGTAGGAGGAGAAACATTAAATAAAAATGAAAAAGCGCCAGAAATCAATGATACGGAACAAAAAGCTGTGGAAACCATAAAAAAAGGCAATCCTGAAGCTATTAAAAATGCTGTAAAAAATAATTCTGCTTTAAATGCAGCTAGCAAAGAGTTGACAAGCAACCCATCAAAAGATCAAATAAACAAGGTCGCTGATAAATTAACTTCATCAAAACTGACATCTCTTTCAGGTGTTTCAGCAGAAAATATTCTTTCATTGGTAAACAACATTACCTGAAAAAATGATACAAAGCAATTAAATGATGTCATAGAAAATATCCAAAAATTGAGTGTTGCACAAAAAGCTAGTTTGGCATATCAATTAACTGTTGTTAAGCCATTAACTAGTAATGAAAAAAATTTATTAAAAGCAAATCCAGTATTGTTGGATACCTATAATGCATTAAATGAATGAAAGGAAATAGGCCGTGAAATAAATAAAGACAATATAAGTCTTCTAAAAAACACTCTAATGAACAATAGGAATACACAGATGCTTTCAATATATGATTCCCTTTTTAAATCAGGAGAAGAAGTACCGCTTATGCCTAAAAATTATTCATTAGCGACTTGAGATGGTAGTACAACAACAGGATTTTTGGGAAAAGAGAATCTTGGAAGATGGGCATTTGATTATGGAGAAAAATTGTCTGCTACAAACAATAGTTTATCTTTTTGACTGGAAGACGGTAAACCCTTGAATATTTTATTGTCGCCAAAGTGAGAGGACAAGGGCGGATGATGAAAAATCACATTAACAATGGAATCTCCAGATAAAGGACAAAAATATCTTATCGAATGAATATATAAAAATGGCAAAGTAACATTTTCAGAAGATAAAGTTGTTCCTTGAGATGTAGTAATGAACGCTAATAGCATCACAATACCAAATGCGTATAAAGATCGAAAGATGAGCATAGCTACCGAATCTAATACATTTGTTAATAATAAAACACCAAACAATAAAAATTATGACGAAATCAATTTTAATGTAGGTATAGATAATGGGGGTTTAAATCTACCAGCTCCTACTCATATGGTCAATGATTCAGTTGCTGAGTCAGCAAAACCTTGAATTTTTGAATTAACAAAAACAGAACAAGAAAAGGTCAGTCCAATGTTAGCAAAACTTAATGATGCTTGAAATCTTACACTTAAAAAAGATATTCCAGTAAATATTTTAGTACAAGCGGATAATATGAAGTTTAATGATGCACCATGATCTATAAAAGCAGGAAAAGAATACTATGAAAAGTTTTTATCAAACAATAAATCAAATCAAAAACTTTGCAATATAGTTAGCTCATTTTATGATACAATACAAAAAGAGCCTAGTGTTATCGCTAATCCTGATAAATTACAACAACAAGCTCAAAAACAATTGATTGTAAACAGATTCGTAGCGATAATGGAAGAAGTTATAAAAACACCTGGTTTTGTGAATAAGATCAATACTTGAAAATTTACGATAAATCCATCACGAGAAAATAATAACAAGCGTTGAGTAGAAATAACGTATTGAGCACTATCTTATATAAAAGCATAAAAATTGCTTATATGCAAAAAAATAAGTAGAATAATAAATAAATAGGATATTAATCTATCATCTGTGCAAATATCTGTACAAAAATAGTGGATCAGGTTTTATATCCAAATCAAACTTTATTTTGATGAGAAGAAAGTATTCTTTCTTTGTGTCATTTGGTACTAGCCATCAATGATTCTAGCATATCATAAACACTGCCATAGGTAGTTACTAAATTTTCTCATAAAGATACAACTTCGCCATCTATAGATATTATACGGATTTTATTGATAAGTCATTTTTTTTCAGTTCTTTCATAGATTCAATTTCCATCTTTATCAAAATGACAATAAGGATCTTTCCATCGTTCCGTTCAATTTTTTTCTTCAACAAATTCATATGCTAGAGATTCTAGCCTTTTATCATATTTTAATGGTTTGATTTTTTTTTCTTTTCTTATTTCATTTATTCTATCTAACATAACTTTTTTTATGATTTCAGGAGAAAGAGTAGAGATATCAGTATGTAATAATTTATGATAATCATATGTTGTTGCATCAATTATTTCTGTTTTTGTTTGTTGTTGGGTCTGTTGTTTTGTGTCTTGTCAAAAACTTGGATTATTAGTTAAGATATTTGCTATGATACTAGTAGTAATTGCAAATTTGGCCAATCTAGAACTAGAAGGTTTATGTGAATTTTTTGAAATTGGCGTATTTTTTTTATGCATATAAACCAAGTTACCAACTAAAACAATATATTACACACAATAAATTATTACTATCTTCATCACAAACTAAGCACCCGGTATTCATCATAAACTCCTATTCACACATACTTGAATTTAGGATCTATCATATTGTGAAAATGCGGACTTGATTCTGTTCGTGATTTGAATGCATATGCTATATCATTGAGATTGTATCATATATTTTCGCTTATATATTCTCATTTATATCCAGCTTTTTTCACTCTTTTCTCCCAATTAGCTCAATTTTTTGATATATGACTAAATCTTTTATTTTTATCCATTTCTTCAGCATATTTTTGGGCTGCTTTTATAAGATGCTCATCCAATGCTACGGGTGGCACTCAATTTGCCTTCCTGATCTTATTTAATTCTATCAAACTGCAATTTTGTAAGATTTCCATCGCTTTTTCGTTGCCATATTCTTTTACTATCCACGATACAGGATATTTTTTTATTTCATCATAACTGAGGGTATCTTTCTTTTCTACTAATTCAGTAGTATTTTTTTTAGGTAAGCCTCAAGTAATATCTTGTTGACCATATCCAGGAGAATATGTTAAAGTATTAGCCATCAAAGATGCTATAGTCGCGGTAGTCAAAAAAAATCCAGCCTTCTTATTTTTTTTTGGCTTTGTCTGCTCTGCTGATACATCATCATGTATATTTTTTTTGTCCATGTAATTTATAGATTTAATAAATTAACCTATAAAGTATACACAAAATATATGATTTGTCAAATGTATATAAAATACAAATTGCTCTTGATTTCTTATCAAAAATATATATAGTATTATTCGCTTAACATATAAGCGTGTGAATGAGTGGATCGATATTTTTTTATCCACCCCTCTAAATTTTGTACCTTTTGGTCTAACTGCAGTGTCAGTAAAGATTTGGTGCACAGTGTACCCAATCTAGAGAAAAGGTTTTTTTAAAAGGGAATGGTTTTTTGATCCAAATGCTCCTTGTTTTTAAGAGGAGAAACGCATATTGTGTTATATGTAGTATCGTCTCGTCTAATTTATTTTGATAATTGTCACCATTTGCCATGGTTTCTGGTTATTTAAATTATTCAAAACGACCTACGGTTCCCTGGTGTTTTTTACCAGGGACCATTTTTTTTAAAAAAATTATTTTTTCATGGCGAGTCCGCAGGGAAGTTTTTTTACTATGAAGAGATAGTAATTAACGCCGAAAAAGACCAGTGCCATGACCGTAAATATAACAAGCTTATTAGTCCTATCCGTTCATTGGATCAGAATGAATATCATCATGATGAGTGACCGTATCCATACAAATCCTCTCACTTCTTTTCTTGTCCATCATAATCCCAGTAATCTATGATGAAGATGCGTATAATCTCCCTTGAGGGGAGATTTTTTCATAATGAAGATTCTCCATAGTCAGACCCATATCGCATCAAATATCACTAACGACAAGGCAACAATCAGGGTTCCTATTTTCGCTCCTCACACCACGGAGAGGTACGCCAAACTAAATCAGAAAAACATGATCCCTACATCTCTCATCAATCCCATGGGCTTATATTCCACAATCGTAGAGATGAGTGAGATACAGAAAAGCACAAAAGAGATATTTTTTACAAACAATAAGGTCTGCATATTTATATCAGTAAAATTGGTATAATGCCTAAATACTACGAATTGGATCAACAAAAATATAGTCAAGAAACCGATACTGGAGACCCCGCTTGCTTGGCCATAGATACCATCAAACCGATTGACGGCATTGATGCAGATGATCGCCCAAAAGGCAAACCCGACAGCCAAAAGCCATTGAGGCAGTATTCGTATATGTCCATTGAGGATGAATTCTTGCGGAGCAAAACTCCCTATCCAGACTGCAAGCAACGCTCATGCGATGTGTCCTACAAGTCTGAGTGAGGGAGGAACTTTGAAACTGATTTTACCGAGATAATTCAATTCTTCGAAGAGCTCGAATACCACGATAGGAAGGGATCCCATAAAAAGTCCCCAAAAAAGATTATTGTGGAGATATTGAGGAAAGAGGAATGCTATGATGATGAAAAATCAGATATAGACAAAAATTCCCTGGATTGTCGGTACGGGTTTTCTCGTATTTTTGAGATCATTTCCTGGCTTATCAAGTACTTTCAGCCAACGGAAAAGTTTGAGCCCGCCAAAGGCGACTGCTAGAGCTATGATAGGAACGAGAATATAGTTCATCAAGAAAAAGAGGAGGTAAATCTCCTCTAGTATACGATTTTAGCTCAAAAATTCTAATAGAAATATTTTTTCTGTTTCTTTGTTTATTTGCTAGCCACCTCTTCTATTGTAGGGGTTTTGTTGGTATCTGCATAATCTCAGTGATTATATACTGTATTTTCTGTACCATTTTCTCAAACCAATACGATTTTGTCTTTTGATATCTCTTTTATTTCGGCAGCAGCAGAAGCTCATGGTCATGTAGCTATAACTAATTGTCAATCAATGCTAGTTATAGTTCAATGATTATCACCTAAATCTATTTTTTTATTGTTTCGTGATTTTCATAGTTTTTCAACTTTATTATTGTAATCAGGGGATGTATCAAAATGTTGGATTTCTTGTTCTGTCAAAGTGATATTTTGATTATCCTCTGGAGTATCTATTTTTATATCAGGTGTTGTATTTTCTGGAATGAGAGCTTGTTTCTTCATCGCCATCTCTTCCATAGGTACTTGTGATGCGCGTGGCTGTAAGGCATTTATTTTTGTTTGTACTGAGGCTAAATTAGTTATTTCATCAGCCAGTCTTTTCTGTGTTGCTACATCCTTAATGAGACTATTTGCATTTGTTCTATTCGTGATTTCTGAACTTAGGAGTGTATTAACATCTGCTAGTTTATTGTCGATTTTTTTTGTTTTTCTATCGCTTGTATCATTTAATTCTTCTGAGCGATTCTGTAAACCAATCAAACTACTGTTCAATACATATAACTTATCCTTATTTTCTTCTATCTCTCCATTTAATCCTCTTTTTTCTACTCTTAATTCTCTTCTAGACAAATGGTTGTCTCTCATTACTTTTATGGTAGCATTTATTTCATCAACTCTTGCTTGTTTGTTTTTGTTCGCTTCTTGGAGTGTATTGATGTCCTGATTAATGTTTTCTATTTTTTTTGTAACCTCTGCGATTCCTTTATCTGCCTCATTATCTTTTTCAGTCAGATTTAATATTCTCTTGATATCAAATCTGATCTTCAAAGGAAGTTCCTTGAAAGTATCACTCTCTTGTAAATTTCTTAAATCTTTTACTTCTTTTGATTCTGTTTTAGCTTCTGTTTTGGTCTCTTGTGTTGTTTTTGCTATTTGTTGCGCAGCTTCTGCTTTATCAAATACAGCGACAGCATTTTCTTCTCTCTTCTCGCTTTTGAACATCTTATCGGTAGTAGCAGCACCAAAAGTTGTTGATATGACATTGTTAAATGTAGGAGACATTCCTTTTATTATTTGTTTTGAGGAATCAGGATTTTTATCAGTTTTTAATTCAAATTTTGCTAGTGATTTTGGATCTGTAATCACTGCAGGTTTTTCAGTCTTTGTTGGTTCAGTCGTTAATTTCTCATAAGTTTTTTTGACATCATCAAGGCTAGGATTTTTATTAGTGCTATCTGTCAATGCAGTATATAAGTACAAAACAGCTATTTTTGAGCTATCTTTAGTTTCGGGATTTTTCCCCCATGATTTTATTTCTTCGGCAACCTTATTTGTAATTGCTGTTTTATTAACGAGTTCCATTTTATCAAGTCCATCTTTTGCTGCATCTCTCAATATTTTTTTGCTTTCCAGTGTTTTGAATTTATCCTCAAATTTCTGAGGTAATTCTGTAGTTGATTTAGCTTCTAATACGCTTTTTAAACCTTCTGTTGCTCCCATTGTATTGACTGTAAAAAATTAAAAGGCATTCATCATTGATTCTAATTTTTCTATATCCTGTTGATCTATTTTGTTTTGTTCTGATTCCGATTCTTTGATTTTTTGGAAGATTTCTTGTGCTTTTCCAAGTTTTTCCTTTTCTATATCGCTCGTAGCTTTTTCTACGGAGTATTGTAAAATTCCTACCAAAACATCCAATATTTTGTCATCAAAAGTATTTTTTTCTATCAAATAACTGAGCCCTTCTGCGATAGGCCAACTATCCTTCAGGAGAGAAAGGACTTTGAGTGCATACTGTTTTTTGTCCATAGAAATGAGAGTGACAGAGTAAAGCAAGCTTTTTGTTCTGTCTAAGTATACTGACAATTTTTTTCCTGTCAAATTTTGGAGGATTGTTTTTTGGCAAAATAATCTTGTTTTTTTGGTGGCAAAACATTACACTAGCTAGTATTTCTTTTTTGTATATACATAGATTTATCATCTATCATTTATCATTTATAATTTTTTAAAAAATGGAAGAAGCGATTTTGAAACCACGTCATTCACTTTCCCACATCTTGGCGCAAGCAGTGCAGAGATCGGTAGATCCGATTGCAAAACTTGGTATCGGACCTGCTATAGACATAGGATTTTACTACGACTTCATTTTTTCTGAAGGAGTGGAATTCAAAGAAGAGAATCTCAAAGACCTCAATAAGATGATGACCAAAATCGTCAAAGAGAATCAGGTATTCCATAGAGTAGATCTCAATTATGACGAAGCAAAAGAGATCATCACCATGCTCGGTGCAGAGTTCAAGATCGAGTTGATCGATGAATTCAAAGCTGAAGGAGAGACCGTATTCTCTTACTATATCAACACCATTCCGACAGCAGCAAAAGATAATATTCTCAGAGGGAGCAAGCTTGAATATATCAAAAAATATGAAGATATAACTGAATATCTCAAGAAGTTCAATCTCGGCGATGTATTCGTAACCTTCATTGATATGTGTGAAGGACCTCACGTAGAAAATACGAAAGAGATCAACGCAGATGCATTCAAACTTGATAAGATTGCTGGTGCATACTGGAGAGGAAATGAAAAAAATCCGGTGATGACAAGAATATACGGACTCGCGTTTGAAGACAAAATAGCATTGAAAGCATATCTAGAGATGATGGAAGAAGCAAGAAAACGTGACCATAGAGTACTCGGAAAACAACTCAAACTCTTCACACTTTCACCATTGGTGGGTGCAGGATTGCCTATGTTGCAGCCAAACGGTATGATCATCAGAAAAGAGATAGAAGATTATCTGCGAGAGCTTCACAAGGATAAAGAATATCAAAGAGTACGAACTCCGCATCTTTGTAAGCATGATCTCTATATAAAATCATGACATATCAACAAATACGGTGACAATCTTTTCAAAGTAAAAGGAAGAGATGAAGAATTCTTTGTAAAGCCGATGAACTGCCCTCATCATATGCAGATTTTTGCTGACAATCAGTTTTCTTACCGCGATATGCCTGTCAGATATTTTGAACCAGCAACGGTGTATAGAGATGAAAAGACAGGTGAACTCTGAGGTTTGCTTCGTGTAAGAGCGATTACGCAAGATGATGGACATCTCTTCTGCCGTTCTATCCAGATAGAAGAAGAAGTATCAACGATAGTGGATATCATCAAAAAATTCTTTGGAACTATGGGTATGATCGATAATTATCGAGTAAGTCTCTCTGTCAGAGGAGAAGATACATCCAAGTATCTATGATCTGATGATGTACGAGAAAAGGCAGAAGGTTGATTGGAAAAAGCAGCTCTAGCAAACAAGCTTCCATTCAAAAAGATATTATGAGAAGCGGCTTTCTATGGACCAAAACTCGATTTCATGTTCAAAGATTGTCTCTGAAGAGAATGGCAATTATCAACTATCCAATGTGATTTCAATCTACCAGAAAGATTTGATCTGAGCTTCATGAACGAGAAGTGAGAAAAAGAAAGACCAGTGGTCATCCATAGAGCGATATCATGATCATTGGAAAGATTTATGTGAGTGATGATTGAACATTTTGCGGGAGCATTCCCACTTTGGTTAGCACCTCAACAGATTAAATTCGTACCTGTGGCAGAAATATTCACGGGGTATGCAAAAGAAATAGCTGCACAGATGAAAGCATTATGATTAAGGGCTTCCGTAGACGAAGGAGATGATTCATTCAGCAAAAAAATCAGAAATGCTGAGGTAGAAAAAGTACCCTATATCGTGATCGTAGGAGAAAAAGAAGAGACAACAAAAACACTTTCTATCCGTGAATACAGAAGCAAAAAACAGTACGAAACTAGTGTTACTGAGTTTGTCGACAAGTGTCTAGATGAAGTCAAGATGAGAAGATTAGAGAGTTTATAATCCCAAAAATAATCATAAAAAAAAGCCTCCCAGATATGGGAGGTTTTAGTTTTTTAAAATAAATCAATGTCTGCGACAATAGCTCTTTCTAGGATTCTAGCATACTATCATACCAGAAACAACTACTTCATCAGGAACTAATTCGGAAAGTTGGACTCTTACTCCTTTTTCTAAAGGAACATTTTCAGGATACTTTGATAATAACTCAATAGTTTTGACCGCTCGTTCCTGTAACTTGGGACACGATGAAAGTTCAGAAATTGTTTTCAGTTTCCTAATCATCACTGCAGGTTTATCATCAGAATAGTGTCTGAATTGTTTTCCTATGAGGATTCCATCGATGAGATCCGTTCTTCCCGATTGAGGGAATAAATTTTTTACTTTGTTTTTTTTTGCCATGATTTCTATATTTTTGTTTTTACCATAAATAATCTTTTAAAATCAAGAATCAAGACAAATTTATTACGAATTACGAATTATCAATTACGAATTACGAATAAAAATTGTAGATAAAACATTGAATTTAAAAGTCAAAACGCTATCTTAAACCAGTACTTTATATTTTTTAATAAAATATATGAAACTGACAACTATCGCGCATATCTTTGCAGGTTACAAAAACATGTTAGACAAAGATATAGCTCTCAATGGACGAGTAAGAAGCGTAAGGGATTCCAAAACGTTCGGATTCATCGAACTTAATGATGGATCGTACCTCAAAAATATCCAGATAGTATTTGAAAATAATCTACCGAATTTTGATGATATCTGCAAGCTCACGACAGGAAGCTCAATCAGCATAGAAGGGAAATTAGTTGCATCACAATGAGCTAAACAAGCCTTTGAAGTGAAGGCAAGTAAGGTGACTATCGTAGGGACCTGTCCTAGCGATTACCCGCTTCAGAAGAAAGGGCATAGCTTCGAATATCTCCGCGAGATAGCTCATCTCAGACCGAGATCTAACACGTTTTCAGCGGTATTCAGAGTGAGATCATTGCTCGCATTCGCTATCCATCAGTACTTCCGCGAACAAGGATTCATCTACGTACATACACCAATCATCACAGGAAGCGACTGTGAAGGAGCAGGAGAGATGTTCAGAATTTCAACACTTGATATGCTCAATCCTCCAAAAAACGAGGAAGGAAAAGTAGATTACAAAAAAGATTTCTTCGGAAAAGAAGCATCATTGACAGTAAGTGGACAGTTGAACGCAGAGACGTTCGCAACCGCATTTGGAAAGGTATATACTTTCGGACCTACCTTCAGAGCAGAAAATTCTAACACTACAAAACATCTTTCAGAATTCTGGATGATCGAACCGGAAATAGCATTCGCAGATCTCAACGACGACATGAATCTCGCAGAAGGACTCATCAAATATGCATTCAATTACATCCTTGAAAACGCACCTGCAGAGATGGATTTCTTCGCTCAGTTCATCAATAAAGAAGTGAAGACAAGACTAGAAGCGCTGGTTAAAGCAGACTTCGGCAGAGTGACCTACACGGAAGCAGTTGAGATCTTACAAAAATCAGGACAAAAATTTGAATATCCTGTACAATGGGGAATCGACTTACAGACAGAACACGAAAGATATCTCGCTGAACAAGTATTCAAAGGACCGGTATTTGTCACCAACTATCCCAAAGAGATCAAAGCATTCTACATGAGACTCAATGAAGACGGAAAAACTGTCGCTGCTACAGACTTATTAGTACCTGGAGTTGGAGAGATAGTCGGAGGATCGCAAAGAGAAGAGAGACTTGAAGTCCTTGAAGGTAAAATGAAGGCAATGGGATTGGATCCTGAAGATTATGGACGATATTTAGATACCAGAAAATATGGCACCGTGCCTCACGCAGGATTCGGAATATGATTCGAAAGATTGATTATGTATATCACCGGTATGGAAAATATCCGTGATGTGATACCGTTTCCTAGGGCGCCGAAGACGTGCGAGTTTTAATCTGATAAATATTTATCATGGATACCTGTGTTTTCTGTAGGATAATAAACAAAGAAATTCCATCTTATGTTATATATGAAGATGATAATGTTTTAGCTATGCTCGCAAAAGATATGGAAGTGTATGGTCACACCTTGATTATACCAAAACAACACTATCAAGATATCTATGATATTCCAGAAGATATACTAGCAAAATTAAGCATAGTAGCAAAAAAATTAGCTAATAGATATAAGGACAAAATCTGAGCAACATGAATAAATTTATTGCATGCTAGCTGAAAAGATGCACAGCAATCAGTATTCCATTTTCATATTCATTTGTTTCCGAGATTCGAAAATGATGGATTGGATACGCGACCAAAATTGCCAAAAATAGAAGTAGATAAAGATGAATTTTTGAAAAAAATAAAGATTTAATCTAAATAACTTGAGTTTTAAATCACCTACAAATTTCATGCAAAAAAATCTTATCATATGATGATCTACATGAGATTTTTATAGAATCACAAATACTAGGAATAACGATGAACAGATTTCAAACTATTTTGCGATAGCTGAAGCAAATGCTTTAGAACTCATGTTTCATAGTAAAGAAAGTCTTGAATATCAGCTTACCAAAGAAACGATAGAAAAGAATTTTTCTCACTGTTCTATCCATGCACCAAAACATGCATATAAAGACGATGAAACCTCACATAAAATATTAAGATTTATAGGTGATGTATGTGCTCTATTGCCCATAAAAAATATAGTGATTCATCCAGATATCGTTATTGATCGGGCCATCTTTGAACAATATAAACATCTTCCGCTTTCCATAGAGAATATGGATGAAAGGACAAAATCTTGCCAATGAGTACAGGATATAAAGAAAATCCTCAACGATAATCCCTATTTGTGATTGGTGCTAGACTTGCAGCATTGTTTCACAAACGACCCAACTATGCAGCTTGCCAAGGACTTTCATAGAGAATTCTGAGACAGGATCGTACAATATCATATCAGTTGATATCATCCGGAACATCTTCATTATCCTTTATTCAAAACCCAACAAATTCAGATAATCAAAGCTATAGAAAAGACAGATATTCCAATCATAATCGAAAGCACTTTTGATGATAAGGGTGATTTGCAAAAAGAAATAGAGTATATAAAAAGTTTTATGTAATCAATCATCTCCAATGGAAACAATAATCTGAATACGATGAGATAGCATCACGATGTGAGCCCGAGACCTAGAAAAATGAGGTCGAGCAGCTCGTCTCCATAGCTATTTATGAAAAAAATATTTGAGAGAAAATGGCGAGTATGGAGTCGTCTATAATTTAGGAATTGATGGAGATACGAGCACAGGAAAGCTCAAAAGATTTACTGTGGAAGCTGAAGCAAGAGATCCTAACGTCATTATCTTTGCTACAGGTGCGAACGATTGTGACTATACTGAAGGACGTAAGCATCATGTTCCCGTAGAAATTTTTCGTGCAAACATGATCAATTTGATCGGTCAAGCGAGAAAATTTACTGATCAGATAGTAATTATATGACTTATCGCTTGTGATGAAACCAAGACTATCCCTATTCCACGAGTACCAGAACTTTCCCAAGATATGGAAGCTATCAGCTTATATAATAATGTTCTCAAAGAAGTAGCTGCACAAGAAAAGGTTTTGTTTATAGATGTTTTGGATGTCATTGGTGATCAAGATCTTGAAGATGGAATGCATCCGACAGCTGAAGGGCATGAGAAAATGTTCGTCAGAATCAGAGATGTTTTGATAGAGAAGAAAATAATTTAAAAAATCCCTCCTTACCTCCCTTTATCAAGGGAGGAACAGCTCCCTCCTTGATAAAGGAGGG
>AMFJ01025379.1_pt1 | contig 16583 bp, 13 predicted proteins | sample 427208 | NCBI WGS metagenome assembly AMFJ01 (sample SAMN02954298, study PRJNA114691) | groundwater metagenome | biome: aquatic; feature: subsurface aquifer; material: sediment; isolation source: subsurface aquifer sediment | place: USA: Rifle, CO | collected 2008-08
TGATCATGGCAAAGAAATTTATTACGCTTTAGACGATGCAGAAAAACAAGGCATTTTGGATCGCATTACGGCAGAAAACAAAAAAGGTAAAGTGAATGTACTGCGTTTTAAAGGATTAGGTGAAATGAATCCACTGCAATTACGCGAAACAACCATGGATCCTGAAACGCGACGCTTGGTACAACTGACCATCAAAGAACACGATGATACAGATAAAATGTTAGATATGTTACTTGCGAAAAAACGCGCGCACGATCGGAAAAACTGGTTAGAGAAAAAAGGGAATTTAGCGGACGTAGGTTAATTTTTATTATCATTATCAAGGCTATCACATGACCGTCACAACTGAACACATGCCGCTGAAAGACTTTACTGAAAAAGCATATCTCGATTATTCGATGTACGTCATCTTAGACCGTGCATTACCGCACATTAGCGATGGCTTAAAGCCCGTGCAACGACGCATTATTTACGCTATGTCTGAATTAGGATTAAAAGCGACAGCCAAATTTAAAAAATCAGCACGTACCGTAGGTGATGTGTTAGGTAAGTTTCATCCGCATGGCGACATGGCTTGTTATGAAGCCATGGTGCTGATGGCACAACCTTTTTCCTATCGCTATCCTCTCGTTGAGGGACAAGGAAATTGGGGATCGCCAGATGATCCTAAATCATTTGCTGCGATGCGTTACACAGAATCGCGATTATCCGCCTACGCTGACGTATTATTAGCAGAACTGGGACAAGGCACAGTAGATTGGGCACCTAATTTTGATGGCACACTACAAGAACCTGCTTTATTACCTGCGCGTTTACCTAATGTATTACTGAATGGCACAACAGGCATTGCAGTTGGAATGGCAACTGATATTCCGCCACACAATTTAAGTGAAGTCGTCAATGCATTGATTCACTTACTCGACAATCCTGATGCCACATTAAAAGATATTTGCAAATTTGTTCCTGCGCCTGATTTTCCAACGGAAGCGGAAATCATCACGCCCGCTCATGACTTAATTGATATGTATCGCACAGGGAATGGTTCATTACGAATGCGCGCTGTTTACACGATGGAAGAAGATGAAATTGTGATTACTGCTTTGCCTTATCAAGTTTCTGGCGCCAAAGTACTAGAACAAATTGCAGAACAAATGCAAAATAAAAAATTAACATTAGTATCTGATTTGCGTGATGAATCCGACCATGAAAATCCTACGCGATTAATCATCATACCACGCTCCAATCGTGTTGATATCGAGCCATTAATGGCTCATTTATTTGCGACAACTGATTTAGAACGCAGTTATCGCGTCAACTTAAACATGATTGGCTTAAATGGTCGCCCTCAAGTCAAAAACTTATTGGAAATTTTAACAGAATGGTTAGAGTATCGCTTAACTACAGTAAAACGCCGCCTGCAATATCGCTTAGACAATGTCATTCATCGTTTACACATTTTAGCAGGTTTATTAATCGCTTATCTTAACTTAGATGAAGTCATTGATATTATTCGAAAAGAAGATGATCCAAAAACAAAATTGATGAAACGTTTCAAATTAAGCGAGGAGCAAGTTGAAGCCATTTTAGAAATTAAATTACGTCATCTTGCTCGCCTGGAAGAGATGCAAATTAAAAAGGAACAAAAAGATTTAGCCGCAGAACAAGAAGACATTGAAAAAACGCTTGCATCAAAAGCACGATTAAAAAAACTTGTGCGGCATGAATTAGAAACTGATAACGAAAAATTTGGCGATGTTCGCCGCTCCCCTCTTGTTAAACGGCAAGAAGCACAAGCCATCCGCGAAACAGAAATGTTGCCAACCGAATCCGTGACAGTCATTTTGTCACAAATGGGCTGGATACGTGCCGCTAAAGGACATGATATTGATCTGCAAAATGTAAGTTACAAAGCAGGCGACACCTTTCTCTCGGAAGCAAAAGGCAAAAGCAATCAACCCACCCTCCTTTTAGATTCAACCGGACGTATTTATTCATTACCAACACACACGCTGCCTTCTGTTCGCGGACAAGGCGAACCACTCACAGGACGTTTAAGCCCTCCACCGAATGCTCAATTTGTTGCTGTGATAGTAGGTGATAGCGAACAAAAATTCTTGATTGCCTCAGATGCAGGTTATGGTTTTATTGTCAAAACAGAAGAGCTCTATAGTAAAAACAAAAACGGTAAAGCATTACTGAATTTACCTAAAGGTTCCAAACCATTACAGCCACGCTCAATCAACAATTCAGAAACCGATTTACTTGCCGCAGCGACCAACACCGGACATTTACTCATTTTTCCATTAAAAGAATTGCCCGAACTTGCAAAAGGAAAAGGAAATAAAATAGTAAGTATTCCTGGCAGTCGCGTGATAACGCGCGAAGAATTTTTAGTTGATATTGCCGTATTGACTGAGAGCCAATTATTAATTATCACTGCGGGCAATAAACAATTAAAATTAAAACCGACCGATTGGCAACACTATGTCGGTGAACGTGGCCGCCGCGGATTGAAATTGCCAAGAGCAATGCAAAAAGTGGACTCATTGAGAGGAGAAACACCGTCCCTTTAAAAATAGAAGAACCTCATACTGAGAACTTTGCCATGACCCCAAACCACCGCCTTATTATTATCGCCACCTGCTCTGCTTTATCCGGTTTATTATTCGGCTACGATGCGGGCATTATTGCTGGCGCATTATTATTTATTAATAAAGCATTTTCTATGTCAGCAAGCGAGCAAGGCTGGCTGGTTGCGATGGTACCTTTAGGGGCTTTGTTATCATCCGCAATCAGCGGCAAAGTCAGTGATGTATTCGGACGTAAAAAAACATTATGGTTAACCGCTATGACATTTATCGCAGGCTCACTCTTGTGTGCATTCGCATACACTGTTTTGTTTTTAATTATTGGCCGTTTGATTTTAGGTATTGCGATTGGAATCGGATCATCCGCAGCTCCCGTCTATGCTTCAGAGCTAGCTGACGAAAAACATCGTGGTTGGTTAGTCAATTTGTTTGTGGTTTTTATTCAATTAGGTGTGTTTCTTTCATTTGTATTGGCTTTTGCTTATTCACATTCTGGCAATTGGCGTCTTATGATAGGATTAGGCATCATCCCTGCCGTTATCTTAGCTATCGCTGTCTTCTTTATTCCTGAAAGTCCACGCTGGCTCATTGCAAAAAACCGAATCAAACAAGCTAAAGATATTCTGCACATGCTGTACTCACAACAATCCGCTGATGAGAAAGCAAAAGACATTCAAGAAACGATGAACAAAGAGCACTTCTCTCTTAAAATGCTCTTTCAACAAAAACGCTATTTAAAAGTCATTTTCATTGGTGCGGCAGTCAGTTTTTTTACGCAAACTGTCGGCATCAACGCATTTAATTATTATGCTCCTACTATTTTTCAACAAACAGGTTTTGCATCACCTTCCACTGCGACGTTCTACACCATGTTCATAGGTTTAATGTTAGTGCTTTCTACAATTTCATCTTTATTTTTTATCGATCGCATTGGACGAAAAAAACCACTCTTGATTGGCACATTTGGAATTTTAATCACTTTACTTTGCATCATATTTGCATTTACTTATGTAACAAATTCATTGGCATTAGGGTGGATTTTCTTAATTAGCGCTATTGTTTTTATGGCGTTCCATGGCATTAGCATTGGACCTGCCTGTTTTCTCATTCCAGCAGAGGTCTTTCCATTGCGCGTACGCGGCTTAGGCATGGGCATTTCAGTTGCCTTTAATTGGGGCGCTAATGTGATTGTGGCGGCATTAGTACCTGTCATTATCAAGCATCTTGGCGTTTCCCATTTGTTTAGTGCTTTTTTTGTAATAACGGTTGCAGCATGGTTAACGTTTTATTTTTATATTCCCGAAACCAAAAGCGCTACTTTAGAGCAAATTGAGCGGAATGTATTATCAAACATTCCCTGTAGAGCATTAGGAGAACCTGCGTGATGCGATTAAAAAATAAAATAGCGCTTGTCACTGCAGCAGCACAAGGAATTGGCAAAGCCACCGCGCTTGCTTTCGCATGCGAAGGTGCCACTGTTTGGGCAACGGACATTAATCAACATGCATTAAATGCTTTGCAAAAAGAAATGCCAAACATTCTGATACGCAAATTAGATGTGACAAATACAGCGGAAATCAAAACAGTTAGCGTAGAAATAGGAGCACTCGATATACTTTTTAATTGTGCAGGTTTCGTTGCAAATGGCACCATTTTAGAATGTACGGAAAAAGAGTGGGATTTTTCGTTTAACCTGAATGTCAAATCGATGTATCATCTGATCCAAGCATTTTTACCGGCTATGCTGAAAAAAGGCCATGCTAACATTATCAATATGGCGTCCGTTGCATCCAGCATTAAAGGTGTCTCCAATCGTTTTGCCTATAGCACAACCAAAGCGGCTGTGATTGGCTTGACTAAATCTATCGCGGCTGATTTTGTGGCACACGGGATTCGCTGCAATGCCATTTGTCCTGGCACTGTTCAAACGCCTTCCTTAGAGAATCGAATTGCCGCGCAAGAGGGCAATAATGATACCGTTCGCAACGCATTTATCGCCCGCCAGCCGATTGGACGTCTAGGCAAACCAGAAGAAATTGCTGCACTCGCCGTTTATCTTGCATCCGATGAAGCCGCATTCACTACAGGAAGTATCCATGTCATTGACGGCGGCTGGTCGAATTAAAAAAATTCCAAATTTAAGTAACTCATGTTACGCAGTTTTTCGCAGAAAACAGGGAAACTCGGCTTTGTCATCGCGAGTCTTGTGTTTTTTGTGGCAAGACGTGGCGATCCAGAAAAAAGTTGCCTGGATTGCCACACCCTGCAAAAAACGCAGGGTTCGCAAATGACTGACTGAAGCTTATCACTGCATAAGTTAAGTTAAGTTAAGTTAAGTTAAGTTAAGTTAAGTAAAAGATAGCTTCTTCATTTCTTCATGCTGATTTTCTTTGAAAGACGATGCGACTCTTGCAGAATGAAAGAAGGCATGAGAATTTTTTGTCTCTTGATTGTGATTAGACATTTTTCCTGTTTTTACAAATCTCTCGTGATAAACAAAACCCTTACGATAAATGCTCATAAAAAAATCGATAAGTTCTTTATAAGCTTGATCAACCTCTCCTATCGAAAGAATTTCTTCGGAAGTGGAAGGTGAAATCGGAATATGCCCCGATTGTATACACTGTGCAAACCATTTATTTATGTTATCTTCTTCATGATAGTGTTGCATACCGGCTACATCGATAACAAGCACCGGTTTTTTCGGTATTTCGTATCCAATAGAGCAAATAAAATCATCTGGTTCTTTTTCTGAATGTAATTTTATTATTCCCAGCTTAATGTAAGACAGTGTTAAAGAAAGCATATTCTTCAAATTACTAAAAGGTATGGCCCCATAACGTAATTGATGCAAGAGCCTGATATAGACAGATAATAAATCAAAATCATCTTTGTTTTTACGGCTCTCATCAATACCCTGAACAAACCATCTCACTTCGCTTAAACGATCTTCTAGAATCGCAATATGAATAGGAAATCTATCTTTCAAAGACAGTCTTATTTCACCCGTTAATGTTTTCATGTATTGCCGTATATTAGAAATAGACTCGCGCACAAGGTTACTATCAGTCTCCTTCTCCTCTAATGCCATCACTTTCTTATAGGTAGGGGTAAAACAGACAAAAGTTCTTTCAATAGCCTTTTGATTTCTAAACACAGCACAACTGAACATAACGCCTCCTTAATCATTATTTATTTTTAGAAGTGGAAAGCATACTTTTAAAAAATAAGTCAAAATACCGTACTTAATACCGTAGTCCAGTTCTCATTTCCTATTATTTAAAAATTGATTATAATATTAAATTCTGTACGTTTTATAATAAAATAAGCCATGAAATCAATGCATTGCGCCCACTGTTATGAAAATATAATCAACCAACTTCCCGGTTTTATTGTTTGTATGGATCTCACCGGAAACTATATTTATGTCAATCAGGCTTTTTCTTCTTTACTCGGATTCAAAAACAAAGAAGATGTGACAGGTCTTGCTTTTAAAAATGCACCGTGTAAAGTCAGTGAATATGCAGATGTTCACGAAAAACAAAATCAAGAAGTAGTCAAATCAAATGCGGTGATAAAGTTACTTGATATTCATCCATACGCGAATAATGAAATAGTCACAATATTAACTTCAAAAGCACCCTTTAAAGATGTAGCAGGTCATTTTAATGTGATTGCGCATGGAACCGTTGTGTCACGCTCAATGTTACTCAAAATAAGCACAGCCATTGCACAATCTGATAAACGTTTTAGGAAAAATAAAAATCCGGATCAGAGAAGTTACAAAATAGTTGAGCCAATTGATTGCCAAAAATTATCTGCGCGAGAAATAGAATGCATGTTTTATTTAATAAGAGGAAAAACAATGACGCAGATTGCAACTATTCTTCGCCTCTCCAAAAGAACAGTGGAATATTATCTCCAAAATATAAAAAACAAATGGTCATGCCATACCAAATCAGACCTTATCGAAAAAGCCATTGAAACTGGATGGATTGATTTCATTCCCAAGAATATTTTTAACTATGAAGATATGCATGTCTCTGCGCTTTTAGAAAAATAACCTTATTTATTAAACTCTATCTTGTTGAATTCATAGCCTAAATTGGCCACACTATTGGCACAAGCAAGGATTTATTACATAAATAAAAAAACAGATCAAATCTATAAGGGACTAAAACCATGTCAATTAATATCATCGACCTTGAAGTCAAAGATATTCGTTTTCCCACATCCCGCGAATTAGCCGGGTCAGATGCCATGAATATCGATCCTGATTACTCTGCCGCTTATGTTATTTTAAAAACAAATCAAGCAGGATTAGAAGGTCATGGTCTCACATTTACCATTGGACGCGGCAATGAAATTTGTGTTGCCGCAATCAATGCATTAAAACATTTGATTGTAGGTAGCACGCTTGCCGATATCACGCAACAGATGGGCGCATGGTGGCGTTATTTCACGATAAGCGATAGTCAGTTACGCTGGATTGGCCCAGAAAAAGGTGTTATCCATTTAGCAACTGCGGCTGTCGTTAATGCTGTTTGGGATTTATGGGCAAAAAGCGTAAAAAAACCATTATGGCAATTGCTTTCCGACATGACGCCTGAAGAAATCGTTCGTTGCGTTGATTTCGGTTATATCACTGATGCGATCACTCCAGATGAAGCGATCGCATTATTACAAAAAAATGCGCCTGGAAAATCAGAGCGCATAAACTATTTATTGGAACATGGCTATCCCGCTTATTCAACTTCCGCCGGCTGGCTAGGTTATTCGGATGACAAAATAAAACGCTTATGTCAGGAATTAGTGAATGCCGGCTGGAAATATTTAAAATTAAAAGTGGGCGCTCATTTAGCAGATGATATTCGCCGCCTTCACGTGGTACGCGATATTGTTGGGCCTGATTTTAAAATAATGATTGATGCCAATCAAAAATGGGATGTGAATACCGCTATAGAATGGATGAAACAACTGGCTCCATTCAATCCATGGTGGATAGAAGAACCGACTAGCCCTGATGACGTCTTAGGACATGCAACTATTCGAAAAAATATTCATCCTATTCGCGTTGCAACCGGCGAACACTGCCAAAATCGAATTTTGTTTAAACAATTTTTTCAAGCGCAGGCGATTGATGTCTGTCAAATTGACAGTTGTCGACTAGGTGGGGTCAATGAAATTTTAGCGGTTTTGTTAATGGCAGCTAAATTTAACATTCCAGTTTGCCCGCATGCAGGAGGCGTTGGCTTATGCGAACACGTACAACATCTTGCCATGGTCGATTTTATTTGCATTTCTGCATCACTTGAAAATCGCGTGTTGGAATATGTAGATCATTTGCATGAACATTTTTTTGATCCAGTAAAAATCAAAAAAGGTTGTTATATGCCGCCCACATTGCCAGGCTACAGCATCACCATAAAACCCGCATCTCTTGCGCATTATGATTTTTTACGAGGTGCTGCATGGCAATTAAAATGCGACGCTTAGGTAATACCACCCTTCAGATTTCAGAAATTGCTTTTGGCGGTGCATCCATTGGGAATTTATATCATACCTGCACAGATGAAGCCGCTAATGACACAATCAAAACCTGCTATAACTTAGGCATTCGTTATTTCGATACAGCACCTGAATATGGACATGGCTTAAGTGAAAGACGTTTAGGCGATACGTTGCGAATCTATCCGCGTGATAGTTATATTGTATCCACTAAAGTCGGCGATCTTTTGTACGCGCATCATGATCGTTTGCCCATTGAAAATAAATTTGTGAACAAACTTCCTTTTCATTTACGTTTTGATTATAGCTACGACGGTATCATGCGTGCGTTTGAAGATAGTCTACAACGATTAGGCTTACATCGCATTGATATGTTACTGGTACATGACTTGGATGATATCGTTCATGATGAAACTATTTTTCAAGCGCATTACAAAATGTATAGCGAGAGCGGTTACAAAGCATTGGACAAATTACGCAATGAAAAAGCAGTACAAGCCATCGGTTTAGGCGTCAAAAAATGGGAAGTGTGTCATGCAGCAATGCAACACGGTAATTACGACTGTTTTATGTTACAAGGCAATTACACGCTGCTTGAACAATCTGCTTTAGATAATTTTATGGAAACGTGCCGAAAAAAACAGATTTCTATTTTACTCGCCGGGCCTTATGCTTCTGGAATATTAGCAACTGGCGCAATCAAAGATGCTTACTTTAACCATCGAAAAGCTGCAAAATCTATTTTACAACGTGTACGAAAAATTGAAGAAGTGTGCGCCGCCTATCATGTACCCTTACCCGCCGTAGCTATTCAATTTCCATTAAGACATTCTGCAGTTGCATCGGTAGTGGTTGGTGCCGCATCTCCTGAATTGATGCGAAAAAATATCGCTTATGCGAAAATGGATTTACCTGATAGCTTATGGGATGCTTTAAAATCCGAAAATCTTATTCCACAGCATGCACCGTAGGTTCAATGTTAACAGGGTTTATTTCTTCGTTGTTGCTGACTTGAATGACTCTCCTCATCATCATGCATGTCAGTATCGGCCTCATCGAAAGTTGCCATCTGTTTGGATCTTTTCACTTGGGGTTGGATTGTCCCAACCGTTGCGCTCGTGCTATCCAACAAAGTCATATTGCTATGAGTTCTTTTTTGTGACGGTTGCTTGAACTCATCCGTTGAAGAGCAAACATTCGAGCTCGAATGAGTAGGATAAAACAAAGAAGATCTTATTGAAATAGAAGAAGTAGAAGAAGATTTCTGCTGCGAAAAAAATTGTGCTTCTGCGTATATAGCTGCTTGTATCTCGGCATCACTCATCCCGAGTGCCACTGGCATGTCTGAATTCATATCTAAATTCATAGAGGAAGAAGAATTCCGCATCTGTTCATCTTCTTTTTCATCGTACAAAGAATCCCGAGAAGCATCTTGTTCAGGATGAGCAGAAACAGTTGTTAAACACAATGTTTGATGATTTAATTTAGCATGCTGGAATTGTTCTTGTAATTTTCCTTTTGTGATCCAAGGAAACTGTTCGATAAGCCCATCAATAGATGGGTCACTCGCATTAGCCCCTGCGTCAAGCAAGCTCTTTACTGTGTCCAGTATCTGTGACGCAAGATCAGAAATGAACAAGTCTATCTGCATCATATTAGTTTCATCGGCTTGGTTTTTTATTTTGTTTATTTTCTCTAATGTCTTTTCCAATACTAGATAAAGAGCAGTATGCCCATCCCGATCAACAGTATTAATAAAATTGGCCAACTGGTCTTTTGCTGTTTTGTAACATTGTTTGAGAAGTTTTTTTTCATCTTCACTCAACTGAAGCCAAATGAACTTTGATGTAAGCTGTTGATCGTCATATTTTCCTAATTTGATAAATGCATCCAGCATGTATTTACTTTTATCCTTGTCATCTTTTGATTCCAATGAATTAAAAGGGCCTAAGTAATAAAAGAATGTTGCGTTTTCAAAATTTCTTGTCAAATCGTTATTAATAGAGAATGTTTCAAAACTTTTCTCCAAAAAATACTCCCCTAGAGCTGAGACAAGAAATGGAATAAAAGAATAATTGTTGTTTATAGCCGCACAGTGCAGAATACATTCATTATTTTTCACATTATGTTCTACAAGTAAATCTTTATTTTTTTTCATCAAAATTTGATGTGTCTTTTCCTTATTTTCATTATCTGAATTGATTTCATTATTATTACTGTAAAGCAAAAATAATGCATTCTGGTTTTGTAAAAAATCGCGATCCTGTATTGCCTCAGGAGAATAGGTAAGAATGCGTTCTAATGTCCACCAATTTGCATAACGGGCAGCCATCAAAAAAGCCGTCATTCCTTTGTTGTTGTACGAATTGCAGTCCCCCGCCTCGATTAAACACCTTGTGATTTCCTCACCGTTTTTTTTACGTCCTGCGCTTGGATGAGACAAATAATGAAGCGCTTGATTTCCCTGATCATCGATTTCAGCAGTCGCCAATGTTTTATCTTGGATGAGCAATTCTGTTAGCGCGCCCCTATCGTCCTGCAGAATTGTGCAGACAAAATAAGCCATTCTAAAATGGGTCAATAAGCCCGGCTCGCCTGTAGCCTCCATTTCTTGCTGAAAATAACGCATGAATAATTCTATATCTTTTCTTTCATTAATGATGTATAGCGGGCTCTTGCCAGCAGTGTTTATTTTTTTGAGAGATGCGCCTTGTGCCATTAAAAAAATAAATAAACTAGGATGAGCATAGGTGGCAGCGTAGTGCAACAAGGTATTTTTTTCTCTATCCTCCATGGTGACTAACAAGGATTGAAATAAATCAGGATCAAAATGAGAAAGCACTGTGACAATTGCTCCTGCATTTTCTTTTATTGAATATCTTAAAAGAGTTTCAAATAATTTCTTATATTTATCGGTCGGTTCCTTGTTCTGCAATAGTGGCGTAATGGTAACCATAAATGCAAATGCGGCCTGATCGTAAGAATGTATGACCTGAAACAAAGGAATATTCCGTAATTCATCATCAGAGCGATTGTAGAAATCATCCGGAATAGTTCTATCTAAGCAAGCACCACGATCAAGTAAAAATTTGATCATCGCCAAATTGCCTTGATCAAGAGCCAAAAGAAGAAGAGTAGTTAAATGATCCGCATCAAAAATAAAATTATTTTTATATACTATTTCTATCATATCTTTTTCTTGAGAAGAAATAACGGATCTTAACGGATGACCGAACAATTCCATGTTTTCTAATAGATATGCAATAATTTCTGAATTTTTTTTATCTTTTTGATTTGCCATAAACGCTGCATGCAGCATAGAGTACGAGACACCTGCAAACTGAATTGTCGATCTAAATATATATTTTAAATCTTCTTTAGAAAGCGCCATTTCTATTATCTTTTCTAAGGTTTCCTTTGGTTGCGAGAACGATAAAGCAAAAAAGAATAGGGGTTTTATTTGCTCTTTTAAAGTTGAAGGGCTAGAATTTCCCCACATGTTGAAGAAACGATTTAAATACGTTGCCTTCGTCTCGGATGGGTAATTAGCTGTTATAAAATGATAGAATGGACTCACCAAGAGCTCTAAGCTCTTAGTGAAAAAATAATCGTTGAGCTCTTGGGGCAATCTATCTGAGATTAGGGGAGAATTGTTATCATCGCGCAAAATCGTCAACTGCGCTAAAAATGCAAGCGTTATTTGTTTTTCCGTGAATTGTTTAATGAATTCTTTTAGACTAGCTTGAATGTTTGTTGACTGGTCGGAGGATCGCTCAGCGGCGAGTTTGCTTGAGTATACTAAACGATAGACGAATTGAATGCGTAGATCGGTATTTTGCTCATCCTTTCTAGCCAAAACATGCGGTAACTGTTGATGCTGCCAATGAGAGGGAGAATCTTTTTGTCTATCTGTTGCTTGTAATGAATGAAGAAGCTGCCCATAAAAGGTGGGCATCTCACATTTAAATGCTTTCCTGATCTCTTCTATCACATAAATGCTGGGTTCTATGACAGGAAGGTTGGGTAAAATATCATTGGCTGGTTCTTTAGGGTTTTTCTTCATATCACATTGAGAAGAAAGAGCATATGAAGCGATTAAGAGAGAGAGCTCCAGAGGCATTTCTATGGCTCGCCTGTCATTTTTTTCTTCAATTGCGCTGGAAGCACTTCTTGATTGCGCCATATTATTTGTCTGTGCTTGAGATGAAAGCACAGGTATCATTTGTTGATACTGCTCTTTATGATCAGTGCTCAATGTGATTTGTTCACCGTAATGTGCAAGTATTACAGGGGTATCTCCATAGTTGTTCGTTGCATGAAGAGTCGATGTATCACAAGAGATAAAATAGTTTACAAGAGATTTTCGGCCGGTGAGAGCAGCCCAATGCAGAGGAAGATTACCATAGTGATCTTGCTGCATCCGGTTCGGGATTAATCTCTGTTTTTCATACTCCTCGAGCACGCCAATCAATTCATGCCTGCCTGATTTTGCGACGACATGCCATACCGTTTCTTGCGTTTCTTGATCAACGTGCTGCACCTGGATGTAAGGATTTTTCTGAATCACTTCAAGTAAGCATCGCAACGTTGTTGCGCCATTATTTTCAATGATTAACTTAAACCATTCATAGAGCATAACCTTGTTAGTACGAAAGTATTCGTCTAATGCTATTTTTGCTTTTGACCATTGTCCTGAAAAAAGAGCGGCGTGAATGCGTTCGCGCAGAAAAACCTTCTTTACTTGCTGTGAACAGTAAATTTTCCAGGTGATCAATGAAAAGTTATTTTCTTTTTGCTCATCTCTTTGCGAAGCCTTCGAAGCCTCCGTCGCGAGTTCCATAATCAATTGAAACACTGACGCATTCATAAAAGATGAGGATATTATTTTTGTTCCTTTCTCGCAAGGAGCATGCAAAAGGACAAAGAAATTATAGCCTTGTGGATTTCGCGCTTTTTCGAGTTGAGTCAGAAAGATATAGATTTCTCGTGGCGGTTTTCCCACCTGAGACTGAAGTATTTCTTTTATTTTATTCACATCTTCCGCTTCCGCCGCTTTTAGCAATTCTGCTATTCCGAAAGTCACGGGTTGAGCAAAACAAGCAGCAACAGCCTTGTCATAGGGTTCTGTGGAAATAGAAAAATTCGCTGGGGGAGATGTTCGTTGCATAAGTGTTTCCTGTTATCTTTAAACGCTCTCGCTTTGTTTTATATCTTGCTATTTACAAGAAAATTGTTTAAACAGTTTACATGAAGTAAACTTAATATTTGCTTAAGAATGAGGTTGATTTGTACAAAAATTTATAGAAATGATAAGAATGTGGTATGATCCTAAATTTGGCAGTTGTAACCGTAGCGAGAAGGGCTAATGTATTGAAGATAAGAATTTTTTCCCTGTTTTTTTAGCGAGACAGTACTCACCTGTACGGTGAGATAAAAAAACAGGAAAAAAATTCTTAGATTCAGTACAGTAGACCTTCGCAGCAGGTTACAACTGCCGAATTTAGGATAATACGTAGGATATTAAACGAGGCATGGTATATGAAAAATAAAGTTGTTTATCCAGGTACGTTTGACCCTATTACCTATGGACATATCGATCTGATTGAGCGTGCTTCTCGTATCTTTGAACATGTTATTGTTGCCATTGCGGTCAATGCAAATAAAAGCCCCTTTTTTTCCGTAGAAGAGCGAGTTGAATTAGCCAGACAAGTATTAACAAAGCATTCCAATGTAGAAGTCCATGGTTTCGATTCATTGTTAATGAGTTTCATGAAAAAACATCATGCCAATATTATTTTGCGTGGTTTACGTGCTGTATCTGATTTTGATTATGAATTTCAGTTAGCTGGGATGAATCGTCAATTAGACCCGCATGTAGAAAGCATGTTTTTAATGCCGGCAGAAAATTATACTTACATTTCCGCCAGTTTTGTGCGAGAAATTGCGCAACTCAAGGGCGATGTTAGGCAATTTGTTCCCGCGGTAGTAGTGAAAGCACTACATAAAAAATTAAATAGTAAATAGGTAAACCATGGCATTAATGATTACTGATGAATGCATTAATTGTGATGTATGTGAACCCGTCTGTCCGAATAATGCAATTTACCAGGGTGAAATGATTTTTGAAATTGATCCCGCATGTTGCACAGAATGTGTAGGCCACTTTGCAGAACCGCAATGCGTTGCTGTGTGTCCAGTGAATTGCATTCCGCTTAATCCAAATCATATTGAAACACATGAGCAGTTGTTGGAAAAACATCAACGATTGGCTAATGAGCGGGCGGCGGATTTTTGAATCTCTTTTAAAGAGAGTTGTTCAGCTATTTGCTGTGGTTCTAATGTAGCAAAATTTTTTAAGCAATCAACTACGTTTTTTATTTTATTCGCATCTAAGGGAAAAAATGATCTGCTTAATTTTTTGAAAAATCCGCCTGACGTATTGTATTCTCGAATGGCATCATCAATTTTTCGATTCATTATTTCGGCCATAGCAGGAAATTCTTTCTGACCCACTGCATCTTGCCATTTTTTCAATTCAGATATTTTTTGAATCAATTGATTGGTGATGTTTTCTAAAAGAGTTAATTTTAATGGTGCATAAAATGTATTTTCTTCTTTAATAATATTTCGTTAAGTTTTGTAATGCTTGAAATAGATAAATCAATTTTTCAATATTCTTCCCATCGGATATTTCTTTAGCCTCATCCGCTTTCTGTTTCATTTTTTCCAAATGAGAAATAACATTGTCTAGCAGTGTTTTTAGAAAAGCCTCTATAACAGCTTCCACTTCTTTTGTTCCATAAATGGTTTTCGGGTTTTCCCACATGTCGTCACCGGGTTCAAAAATTACTTCTTCTGGTGACGTTAAACCGCCTGCAACTGTTCCAGGCAGGGCGTTCGCCGTATTTTTTGCTTCCTCTAATCCTTGTTTAATTTTTTCAATATCATTGTCAGCAATGGCTTTGCTTTCTGTTAAATTATCTAGCAAGAGTATTCTTGCTATGTAAGCTTCCTCTACTTTTTTCTCATCTTTTGTCGGCGGAATGCCTAATGTTTTGAATGCGTTATGTTGTACTGGGGTATACTTAGCTGCAGGTTTTCTAGGGTCTGACATAAGATTACCTCTGTCATTTTCTACCAGTATAGAATCTTGAGCTAATTTTGCAATGTATGGGCATGGTAAATTAGATACTTATGCCTTGTAGATATTATCTTAACTTATTGACAAACGGTTAATTTTCCATGAAAATTTGTATGTATAGTCTAATTATTCATGGTAAATTATGGATAGGCCCTATTATTTAAATAAAATCAAAACATTACATAAGGAATTTCCTGCTGTTTGTCTTTTAGGTCCTCGCCAAGTGGGTAAAACAACAATAGCGCGTTTTTATGCAGAAAAGGTGAAAAACCAGTTCTCTGCTATTCATATATTTGACCTGGAAAACCCGCAAGATTTGGAAGCGCTTGGTCAACCGCAATTGGCATTAAGCAAATTGGATGGGCTGATTATCATTGATGAAATTCAACGACAGAAAGAGTTATTTTCTTTATTGCGTGTATTAATAGATGTTCCTCAGCAAAATCGTCGCTGGCTTATATTAGGCAGTGCTTCTCATGAATTATTACAGCAATCCTCTGAAACACTGGCAGGGCGTATTGCTTATTTAGAAGTTCAACCATTTGCGATCACTGAGGTAAATGAAAGTGAGCAATTATGGCTGCGCGGAGGTTTTCCTAGATCCTATTTGGCTGGTTCGGTTGAGACAAGTTTTGAATGGCGCATGCAATTTATTAAAACTTTTCTTGAACAGGATATTCCTAATTTAGGCATTCGTATTGCTCCTTTAAATTTAAGACGCTTTTGGATGATGCTTGCACATTATCATGGCAATATTTTAAATGCGGAAGAATTATCCCGTTCCCTGGGGATAAATAATAAAAGCGTGCGCTATTATCTTGATATTCTGACTTATACTTTTATGCAAAGACAACTACAACCTTGGTGGGAAAATATAAGTAAACGACAAGTCAAATCACCAAAAATTTATTTTCGCGATAGCGGGTTGTTACATTATTTGCTGAATATTCAAGACCAACAGGATTTGTGGCGTAATCCAAAGCTTGGAGCATCATGGGAGGGATTTGCATTAGAAGAAATTATTCGTTGTTTGCGGGTAGATTCTGAGAATTGTTATTTTTGGTCTACTTATCAGGAAGCCGAGCTTGATTTATTAATATTTCATAAAGGAAAACGTTTGGGTTTTGAATTTAAATACATGGATGCACCAAAGCTGACAAAATCAATGCAAATTGCCTGTGATGATTTGAAATTAGATGAGTTAATCGTAATCTATCCAGGCATCCGAGAATATTCTCTTACAAAAAATATTCGCGTCATTAATTTAATGGATTATTTGAATGAATCGATTAAAAAATATCGGGATTAAGGCTCTGTAAAAGAATAACTTCCCCTTTTAGCAGTCA
>AMFJ01017230.1_pt1 | contig 16581 bp, 21 predicted proteins | sample 427208 | NCBI WGS metagenome assembly AMFJ01 (sample SAMN02954298, study PRJNA114691) | groundwater metagenome | biome: aquatic; feature: subsurface aquifer; material: sediment; isolation source: subsurface aquifer sediment | place: USA: Rifle, CO | collected 2008-08
GCATTTGGGTCAGCCGCTTCAGCTGGTTTTTTTTCTTTATCAGCCTGTTCTTGTTTCTTTTTTTCAGCGGCTTTCCTTAACAATTCTTCATTATCCATAAACCTAATCTGTGCTTACTGTAATTGATTAATTTGCGCATGAATTTCGGCAATGCGTTGTTGTTCAAGGCCATGCACAATTTTATCTAACTCGGTTTTTTGTTCCTCACCGAGCTGCTTCATTAAACGAATATATTCTGTCAGAATGGCCTGCAATTGTGTGCGAGTCAGTGTCATACGATAGAAAAAGAATACAACAAAATTTTGAATTTGTCAATAAAAAACACCTACCCTTTCATGCACGTAGCTTCCTTAACCCACGTACATAAAGTACGGGGTTAAGTGCACTGTGATCTAACCCCACACTTCATGTGTGTGGGTTAGGGTCGGATAGGTGTGAAGATCGGCATCCCCAAAAACTTGCGTTGATAGATAGTTTGATGAAGTTGATTGTTCATCATGGCTCGCTGGCGTTCCGTGATGCGTTGATCAGGTGCTTGTACCACGGGCAAACTAGAGCCATGCATCACCGTATGTTTACCGTACCGTTTCGCTAAGGCATCAATTGAGGCGTAGATCTGTTCTAATTTTTCCAGTTTGATTGGTGATTCAAATAGATTCATTTGCACCTGCTGCATAGGCCGCAAATCTACTAAGATCACACCGGTTGCTCGATACAGGATGGTGGGTTGAAACAGCCGATGAAATTGGTGTTCAACGGTTGTCAGGACGTCTTGAGGGAAAGAGGTTAATCGATTAAACACCAGTTCGAGTGATCGATAACGAAAATTGTGTTGTTTCAGATACACCACAATTTTTTTTGTACTAAGATCATACCTTCGAGCTTTGATAAAGGCATTTTCGATATTTTTAGAAAGTTGGGCAAACACATAACTACGATTACTGGATGGGGGAGTGAAGGTCTTCATTTTACTGATAGATTGGTAGGACGTTTTTGCGGCCGTGTGCACCTCCCACACACTTTGTCCATTCAACTCCTGCCATAATTCCTGAAATGGCTTGTGGGTGTGACGATGTACCCACTGCTCGGATTGTTTGGCAAAATCTGCTGCCGTGTGAATACCAAACTTGGCCAGATACGCAGCGGTGTTATGGCCGATGCCCCAGACTTTTTCCGTGGGTGTGGCTGTAGTGTATGTAGAAATATGCTGAGGCAGAATGACGGTAAACCCATTGGGTTTTTTCCATTTTGAACCAAGTTTTGCCAGAACTTTACTGACCGATAGCCCAACCGATACACTGATACCCAATTCTTGTTGAATGGTTTGCTTCATTTGCCAGGCCAACTGACTGTAGGAACGGTGTGTTGGGCCACGCAGGCCAGTGATGTCCACAAAGCCTTCATCAATGCCATATTCTTCGACGATGGGGCTGACCCGGCGCATACACTCAAACATCCGTTGGGAAAATAAACTGTAGGTTTCGTAATCTGACGGAACAATAATGGCGTGAGGGCACAGTTTCTTGACTTCCCATAATGGCACGCCCCGTTGCACGCCATAGCGTTTAGCTTCATAGCTGGCTGCGGCCACGATGCCACGTTCCTGACCGGTGATGACTGGTTGGCCGCGATATTCCGGATGCACTGCCTGTTCGCAGGCCGCAAAAAAAGCGTCACCGTCAATATGTGCAATCACTCGTTGCATTAGTGGTATTTTCGTACAACACCAATGACCACACCTTCAATGTGTAATTCTGTGGTAGGGCGAATTGGCCGATAGGTTTTATTGGCCGCTTCTAACCACACCTTGGTTCCTTGCTTCATATACCGTTTTAACGTCCAAGCTTGATCCACATTGGCAATCACAATATCGTTCGGTTTCGGTGTGCGGCTACGTTCCACAATCACCAGATCACCAGGCTGAATACCAGCGTCAATCATGGAATCACCCGTCACACGTACCACAAAGCTTCCAGCTCGATTGGTGATTAAATATTGGTCTAACGTAATGGCATCAGCTAATTCTTCTTCGGCCGGAGATGGCCAACCAGCCCCGATAGTACCTAATAGTGGTATCCCCACCAATTTTGGACCAGGCACATATTTATGGTGTTTATCTTTGCGCAGGACATCTTGTGTGAGCCACTGTTGCATGTAGCGGTACACAGCATTTTTTGATTTCACTCCAAACAGCTCCACCATTTCAGCAAACGAGGGGAGGCGGTGATGGCGTTGATAAAATCGTTGCAGGATAGCGAGCCGGTCCATGTGAGCAGCATAGTGAACGATCGTTCACTTGTCAACACACTGTATTGGAAGGGTAACTTGACGAGATTTTCCTATGTGTTAAAGGTATATGTAATGGCGTCCACCATTTAATCATTTTACGCCAGGCGATATGTCCGAAAACGACACAAAACAACCAACAAATCAGGATATTTTAACGGCTATGAATCAGTTTGCCACTGATATTACAGCCGATGTATATGATCTGAAACAAGATATGCGGGCTGTTAAACAGGATGTGGGTGGTCTAAAACAGGATGTCAAGACACTACAAAATGACGTAGCCACAATCAAAGGTACTATGGTTACAAAGGTTTATCTTGATGAAAAAATGTCCGATTTAAGAGGAGATATGACTATGTTGGTTCGCAAAGAAGATAATAAATTTACCACACTGGTTGATACACTCTATGATAAGCAGGTATTAAATGCGGGTGATGTTGGTCGTATTTTAGCCCTCGAACCGTTTCCAAAGACCGGTCAATCCTAGGATCATTCCTACTTGAACTAGGATGATCAACCACAATACAAGTTGAAAGGACAGTTTTCTGTTCTTGTGATGAAATAATCCAGTGGCTACGACTGCACCGATTGAGCCACCCAATAATGCCAGTAACCACAAGACCAATTCAGGAATGCGCCAGCCACGACTACGCGCCATCCATTTATCAAACCAAAACATAACCAGGGTAATGAGGTTGATGCTTATACCATAGAGGATGATTACGCTGGCCAGGTCCATGAGAGGTAATGAATAGTGGAGCCGAGGGCACGATGTTTTCGCTCAAATCGAGTGACAATATCGTTTGGTGCCTGATCGGTATAGTGATCAATCATTCCACCACTGGTCGGAATAGTTTCTTGAGAAAAGGCGACCAGGCTAGCTGAATCAGTTTTGAGATGGACACGACCACCCGGTATGAGGACGGTTTTATAATACTCCAAAAAGCGCGGTGCGGTTAAACGTTTTTTTGCCTGACCATCCCGGGGATAGGGATCTGGGAAGGTGAGCCAAATTTCGCTCACTTCACCAGGTGCAAAATACTCTAGGAGGTGGTCAATATAGCCGCGTAACCACCACACGTTCTGCAGTTTGAGTGCAGTCATCTGGGTGGCGCCTTTCCATAGTCGTTCACCTTGAATGTCTATGCCAACGTACGTTATCTCTGGATGTTGCTGGGCTAGAGCCAAGGTATACTCGCCGTAGCCACATCCCAGCTCCACCACGACTGGCTGTGGCCAGTGGCCAGCTTGATTCATCGGTTTTTCTAAGACATGAGGGAGATGCTTTAGTTCAGCGAATTTAGCTAGCTTTTTTCTGGGCATTTGATTAGTATAGCATGATGGATACGACCCTCAGCCAGATTAGCCAATATTTAGCCATCAAAGGCCAACCGCGCTATCGCATTGATCAGGTGCGGCAGGCTTGGTTTACCCAACCGAATTGGGAGCGTGTCACCACACTGTCCAAGCCACTCCGCGAAGATTTATCCAGCCGATTTCCTTGGTCATCCCTCCCCACCGTAAAAGTATTCCACTCGCCCAGCGATAGTACAGAGAAAGCCATCATTACGTTGGCGGATGGTGAAAAAGTGGAATCGGTCTGTATGCCTAATTCCCGTGGCACTCGCACCGTCTGTGTGTCATCACAGGTGGGTTGTGGCATGGGATGCACCTTCTGCGCCACTGGCACCATGGGGTTAAAGCGTAACCTCACGGTGGATGAGATTATTGATCAAGTGCGCTACTGGAAGTTACAGACCACTGAACCCATTACCAATGTGGTGTTCATGGGCATGGGTGAACCATTGGCAAACCTTGATGTCGTTAAACCGGCTATCCAAGCGCTGATGCAAGACTTAGGAATCGGTAAAACCAGAATTGTGTTATCAACGGTGGCTTTTCCTGGCGCCTTGAAACGTCTGGTCGCAGACCCGGATTTTCCCGATGTGCGTTTAGCGATCTCTTTACACGCCGGTACGGATACCACGCGTGGAAAAATTGTCCCCAGCCACAAACGGCAAACCATCAAACAAATTCGTGAAGGGATTGAGGCCTATCTGGCGGCCAAACATAATCGGCGCCATCACGTGACACTGGAATACGTCATGTTATTAGACGTCAACGACATGCCAAGCGAAGCGGAAGCGCTGGTGAAACAGTTCAAACATCTTAAATACCAAATCAAAGTGAACCTCATTCCTTGGAATCAAACCGATGCTAAACTGCAACGCTCATCCGAGGAGCATATGCACGTCTTTCAAAATATCTTGAAACGAGGCGGTATTCAATCGACCATCCGTTATTCCAAAGGGCTCGATATTGCCGCCGCGTGTGGCCAATTAGTCGTGAAGCAGCTATCATAGAAATATGGCAGAACCAGAGCGCAGGCATTCACCAGAACCACGCAAAGCCGAACCGTTAGTTGTAGTCGAACAGTACGAGGGTCATGAGGCTATTCAGGATCTAGACACAGCGCAACTGTTTTTACAGCAATGGAGGGGTGTGTTAGAAAAGGCCAAAGTACATTTTGAGACTGAACGTGGAAAAAAAACCTCACTGTTTGCAAGATTACAACGTTGGTTGAATCAAGCAAACGTTGCAGAACAACAAATGATTACGTTATCAATGGACATTGATAAGCTATTAAGCCAGCTCAGATCCGACAAACCCGATGTAGCCCTGCCAGCCATCTTGGAAAAAATACGAGTTATTGAAGAGGCGTATCAACAAGCCATGGGAAATGCAGTGACCATTGAGCATGACCAAATGATTGAACGGAATATTGAAGAAGAACAGTTTGAAATTGCCACAGGTGGAGTGATGAAGGCAGATTGGGAAAAGAGTCAGCGCCGCCGTGATGGGAAACTAGGAAAATATGGTCAGGACTGTTTACGGATTGATGTGAACAAAGGGATTGGCGTGGTGGCTGATGGAAATTCCAGTAGTGGTCATTCCTATGAGGTAGCTCGACGCGCATCCCGCGCTGCTAAAGAAATTTTACAAAATGTTGATGAGGAGCTCTACAGGAGTGTAGATGAAATACGTTGGTTTGTTGATGGTGAATTGAATGCTATCCTACACGCCGTGAATGAAATGGATCCATTTCTCACAGGTGGCACTACTTTACTGGCGGCTCGATATATAAAAAAGTTTGATGCTGTCTTGATGATTGCAGTGGGTGATACTGAAGCTTGCGTGGTAGCGGGTCAGGATACATTGCCCTTACGCAAGAATGAACGTTCCAGTGGTGCGCTTGAACACACTTCTGGTATTCGAAAAATTCAAAATGACGCTCCCTTGATCCAAAAAAATGCGGATGAACAAGTGGTGACAGTTGCTTCACTGGCTGAGTTTCGTCGCACACATCCTGGTCTAGAGCTGCATTTAGCTTTGGCGACGGACGGTTGTATCAATAATACTGGAAAATCGTTGGATCAAGTAGCGGTTGAACTCGTTCAACATGGACCGCGTGCTTTGACAGAAGGTATGCTAAGAAAGGATGACTTAGTTCTTATTGATATGGCGTTACCAACACCTACCGTTGATTACCAAGTGCAGAAAGTGGCGTGAGCCTATGCCTACTTTATTTGATAATAATACCCTTGTACATCAACCACTGGCCGATAAATTACGTCCGCAGCAACTGGATGAATTACTTGGTCAGGAGAAATTGGTGGGCAGTGGGGGTTTGATTCGTCGTTTATTGGATTCAGGTCAAATTGTTTCCTTGATTTTTTGGGGGCCGCCCGGTACGGGAAAAACAACCCTGGCACACATTATTGCTAATTCGATGAAAGCCAACTGTATCGCCTTGTCGGCTGTCACTGCTGGTGTGAAAGAATTACGGGAAATTATTGAACAAGCCAAGTCTGACCAATTATTGCACGGCCAAAAAACGATTCTGTTTATTGATGAAATCCATCGCTGGAATAAAAGCCAGCAGGATGCGTTATTGCCCCATATCGAACGGGGGACAGTAACATTGATTGGTGCGACTACCGAAAATCCATCGTTTGAATTAAATTCAGCATTGTTGTCACGCTGTCAAGTGGTGGTGTTTGATAAACTATCTGATGTGGCTGTCACTGCCCTAGTTGAACGATCCGGTGTCATTATGTCCGATGAATTAAAACAATTTGTGGTGATGATTGCGGATGGGGATGGCCGGGCTGCCTTGAATACGGTTGAATTGTTGCACCGCTCGTATGGTGATTTAACGACCTTAACGCGTGATCAAGCTAAAGCCGCCATTGAAAAGGTAGCATTACGGTATGATAAAGCTGGTGAAGAACATTACAATATTATTTCGGCGCTACATAAAACCATGCGCGCCAGTGATGTGCAGGCAGCGCTGTATTGGTGTGGTCGGATGGTATTTGCCGGTGAAGATCCACTGTATGTGATGCGGCGGGTTGTGGAGTTCGCTTCTGAGGACATTGGCAATGCGGATCCACAGGCCCTGATACTATGCCAAGCAGCGTATCAAACCGTCCATGCCTTAGGGATGCCCGAAGGCCAATATGCCATTTTTCAAGCCGTGGCCTATTGCGCCCAAGCTCCTAAATCCCGCGCGGTGTATGATGCGGCCAAAGCGGTAGAAACCAAGATTCGTACTACTCCCAATTCACCCGTGCCGCTGCACTTGCGCAACGTTATTCATTAAACAACCCGGCCCAGCGTTGCCAGACTAACCCCGCTACCTTATCACGGATGTTCGATAATTTATCGTACTGGGTAAAGAAACTGTAATCCGGAGCCATGGTGCCGATCACATAACTGGTGTCAGCAATATCACGAAACACTGCTTCGTAGACATCGGCTTGTTCTTGGGTATCCAATGTATAGGTATCATTTGATAGATCCGGATCAAGTTTACTACTGGTTGGACTAACCGTCTCACCAATGGTACTGGCGCCATCAATACTGAAGACACCTAGATTTGTAAAGAACACTGGTTTACCATATTGCGTATTGAGTGGCCCATAAATTGTTGCCAAATCTTCACTGGTGGTGGGATACCAAGTGTCACCCAACCAATCAATTTCATCCGCCTGATACCAGGTAAAATCAGCATCCATAGATAATTCCTTGGTGGTGAGTGTTCCGGTGTAACCACTGGCCACGGTCGGCAAGATATCATTTTCTAATATATAACTAAAGTAGGCCTGTTGGGTATTATCCTGGAAATCTAGGTAGTCATAGAAATCAGTGTCCAACACCACAATTTCAATGTTGTGAGCAATGGCAAAATCCATGCCATCATTCATGGCTTCGCGCCAGCGGGTGAGGTAGGTGCTAAAATAGCTATTGACATGATCACCAGCCATATCGGCGAGAATGGTCTCTTCATTTTCTTGGTTGATTGGAAAATCAATCACCAAAATTGGTGTTAAGCCAGCCGTGGTGGCTTCGGTGAGCATGGTTTCTAATTGCGTTTCCGTTGGATACCCATCGACACTCTGGTTGGTTTCCACTGGATCACCACCAATAATCACGCGCGTAGCATATGGGATTGCTACATAGGATAAATCATAATCGGCAATGGATGTAAACGTGGTTGCGGTATAAGAAGAAAAACCTTCAGGATAATCACGTGTTAACTCCACACCCTGGATAAATTGAGCACGATCTACCACTGGGTAATCTTCTGTACTGACTTCACCGGTTTCAATATCAGGGGTGAGCAATCTCCAGTCGGTAGTCGTATGTTCTTTCGTTTGTGGGACGGATGAAATGGTGACTGAATGCAGTTTATCGACATCATCTGGATCAAACAATTCATAACTACGTGGTCCCAGATTATTTCGCGAAAATCGGTATTGAATGATGTCGTCCTTGGTGATCCCATCAAGTTCATAATACCATCGGCCATCGTCTTGTAGCGTCATGGCAAATTCGCCCGAGTCTTCAATTAACACATACGGAATGTCGCCGGTCAACAAAGAATCCTCTGTATCAAGGTAGATGTAGAGCGCATCATCTTTGGTATGCCAGCTGCGATAATCTGACCAAATACCTTCGCGCCCACCCACGTAGATTGGTTTGTAGCGAATGCGATAATCGCGGTCTTGTTTCAGATTCGACAACGTCATGCTAAATTTTTTAGCGGTCTTGCTGGTACGCTTTTTATAAAACGTATCTAGTTTACGCCAACTGGTTCGCCCGGCTCGCTTATCGTATAACTGAAACTTAAATTTTTTGGCGGCGCGAATGTTCTGATACTTGAAAGTAACGGTGGTGGTAGTGATTTGATCATCGGCAATCGGATAAATTTTTCCGGTGGTTGCGGTAATGACGTGGGCCAGTAAGAGTAGACTCAAAATCATTGTGCTATTGTACCATGTTTTTGTTTAGATACAATAATTGTTCCCGTCACATCGCCTTTCATGGCTTCCAGTGTGCCGCCTGGTTTCAGCAGCGGTTCAGCCAACAGCCATAATTGTTCCAGTGGAGCCACGGCTCGGGCCGTCACGCGATCATACTGGCCAGACAAGTGCTCCACCCGATCATGAATGACGTGCACGTTCTTCAGGTGTAGCTGGTCCACGCATGACTGCAAGAACTGAGCTTTCTTCCCGATACTTTCGACTAACGTCATATCAATGCGTGGTTCCATAATAGCAATGACCATGCCTGGAAAGCCACCACCACTGCCGATATCTAACACCCGCTCACCTGGTTTCACGCGACCCCACTCTAACCACAGTAAACTAGGTTGGATATGATGTTCAAACAGATTGCTGATATCTTTACGCGATACCAGGTTCACGCGCTGGTTAGCGTCGGTGAGCAGCTGGCAAAAGTGTTCGAGCACGCCATTCATACAAAATAAATGTCAGAATAATTCCAATGATAGCTAATTCCGCCCCAATTACCAAATCGAGCAGGTAGTGGTATTTGGTGTACATGGCTTCCGCAAAAATAAACAGCGTGATTGGAATGTACAACACACTCAGCCAGCGCAGGTGCCGCCAGATGAAATAGGTAAACACCAAAATTTGCGCGATATGCAAACTGGGCATCGCGGCCAGACCTTGAATCAGGAAGGTGGGAATATAATACTGTCCATCACTGGCCACGTAACTAAAATATTTTTCGTACATAATCGGCAGTACTTGTTGCATATAGGGTGAAGCAGGCGTGTCGTACAGAAATGGTCCAACAGCGGGAAGTAAAATATAAAACAGCGAGCCAAGTAACATGGTCATCACTGTGGCTCCAAACATCAGGCGAAAGGCAGAGCGGCGGACTAAGGCAAACAGCGCAAAGGTGAAGAGAAAGGAAAATTCATACACTACGCCGTACCAAGGCGCTAAATCAAACCAGCCATCAACGGTGGGATGCCAAAACAAGACAGCCTGAATAAACCAATCACTGAATTGATCAAACTGGTAGAGTGCAGGATCATACAGGGTATCACGCCACAGTCCAACATTGATTTTGATATTAAAGTGAATAATTAAACAGAGATAGAACACCACCCAAATTCTGGTGGCGAACAAAAAACTATTCAGTGCCATTTTGCCTAATTGGTCAAACGAGTTGGGCTTGATGGCTTTCTGCAAAAACAGCAGCATCCAGAACACAAACCAAGAAAAAATCAGTCGTTTGAATAACACAAACCAAAGAGCATCATCCAGCCAGCGCCAGGGGATAGGAGAAAACACAAACACAATAGCCATCACCGCGAGGATGATGGCTATGATGATCTCTTCAGGATAAAGCAGCCGGCTGAGTCGCTTCAGAGGGTTTTTACTAATTGCTCAAGTACCGCTGGATAGCGCTTCGCTAAGTCTGCTAAGCTTTTGCGATCAAGTTCAATGTTCTGCTTACGCAGTTTATCGCGCAGGGTGCTGTACTTCATCCCTAATGGACGCACACCGGCATTGATACTGACGGCCCAGTTGGCTTTATTCAAGCGTTTCTTTTGGCGGCGACCACGTTGGGCATTCACCCCGGCACGGGTCACGGCGGTGCGGGCTAAGCGGATGCGATTTTTGCGACCCCACTTAAATCCCTTGGCGCGTTTCAGTAAATTACGGCGGCGTTTGACATGAGCAACTCCTCGTTTAACACGTGGCATATTCTTTATTGATTATTAATGGCGCGGTTAATCGTGCGCCGATACACTGATGAAATTTCAAAGTCACGTCGTTTGTTGCGGGTGACTTTGCCACTTTCTCTGGCATTAAAATGATCCTGACCAGGTGAACGTAGCATCAAGCGGCGTTTCTTACCACCGGATACTTTAACGCGTTTGCTGATACTCTTCACAGTTTTTAATTTGGCTTTCGGCATATGGTTACTTCTTTGGCATGACGATAGCGGTGATCTTGCCCCCTTGTTGCGATACAGGGCTTTCCACTGTGGCTACGTCTGCTACTTGTTGAATAAAATTTTGCACAACTTCTCGACCAATTTCTGGATGGGCTTTTTGCCGGCCACGTAACAACAATTCAATTTGTACTTTGTTCCCTTCTTCCAAGAACTTGGTGGCTTGCTTCACCCGGACCGACACGTCGTGATCACCAATGGTAGTGGATAATCGGATGCCCTTCACTTCGGTCTTTTTTTGTTTGCCGCGTTGCTTCCGTTCTTTCTTGTTCGCTTCGTAGCGCAGTTGTCCGTAGTCAACTATTTTACAGACGGGCGGTTGAGCCAACGGTGACACTTCAACTAGGTCAAGACCCCGTTCGGCGGCTAAGCGGAGAGCTTCAGCGGTGGTCATCACGCCGAGCATGGTGCCAGTGTTGTCGATGATGCGGACTTGCGGAATGCGAATTTGATCATTCACGCGGAATTCTTTTTTGGAAATATGAGCTTTACTTCAATGCTTAAATATATTTTGGTTGGTGGAGATGGCGGGGGTTACACCCGCGTCTACCGTACCCGCAGCTTGTCTTCTACTAGTATAGAATAGTGAGGAATTTAGAAGTACAGTGAAGCACTATCCACTGACTGTACCTCGAGCTGATCAATTGGTACGGTCTGCCGGGGTCAGCACCGGCGACTATAGCCTGATGAATAGCACCCGGCTCAACCCTATCAGGTATTAGGTTGACGGATGGTCGTTGAATTTAAGCAACAACAGGAGCAAAAGCTGGAGTCAAAGCGTTCGAAAACGCAGCGATCTTAGCCTTTACCTTTTGTACGAAGTTTGCACTTAGTACGAGTGGATGTGTCAAACGACATCCGGCGTTACTAGCTAACAAAGCATTGGTGCACAGTATCGAATATAGGCATCCCCAGGCTCGCCCATAATAAATACAAATCTATGGGAGATGCTGTGAAAGCCTATACCTTTTGTCGAAGAGCTCGGGCAATTTGCCGATTGACATCACGTTTTTTGATGTCGGCCCGCTTGTCGTATTTCTTTTTGCCTCGTGCCAGAACCAGCTTTAATTTTACGAGGCGCCTCGTAGTATACATATTTTCGGGCAGTATTGTCAAGCCGCCCTCGTCCAGCCGGCCGCGCAGGTAATCAACCTCCTTTTTCTTCAGTAGTACTTGGCGCGGGCGGGTGGGGTCATAGCCTGGTTGATTGATCAGTTGATACGGACTGATGTGGGCTTTTTTTAGCCAAAATGAGCCGTTTTCGTACGATACGTAGGCTCCTTGTAACTTGACGTGGCCTAACTTACAGGCTTTGACTTCCGCACCGGTCAATACCAAACCGGCTTCAACGTCTTCCAGAACAGTGAAGTCCGACCGTAAATGTTTAGCGACAGCAAGTGTGGGCATGTAGGCAATATACCATAATTTCGCTATACTAGCTGTCACCATGAAGTCGATCATCGCTGATAAAATCCAAGGTGCGGCGGCCAAACTATGGCCCGGTGTTCAGTTACCTGTTCTGGAAATTTCCTATCCCGATCACGCCCAGCATGGTGATTATTCCTCCAATGTGGCGATGAAGTTGGCCAAAGTACTCAAACGTAATCCACAGGATATTGGTGAGGAACTGGCAGCGGCGATTGATCAGGAGGGGATTGAGCGGATTGAAGTCGTACCACCAGGTTTTTTGAACTTTTTCGTGAACGATAAATTCTTAACTGGTGGTGTGCGCTTAGTGCTCGAGCAAGGTGATCAATTCGGCGTGAACACATCTGGTCAGAACAAAAAGGTGCTCGTTGAATTTTTGTCCGCTAATCCGACAGGCCCAATTCATTTAGGCAATGGCCGAGCTGGTTTTACCGGTGACGTGTTGGTAAAGGTTTTACGTGCCAGTGGCTACACCGTCATTGCCGAATACATTATCAATGATTACGGTAAACAACTGGATACCTTAGCGGAATCAGTCTTGCGGCGTTACATGCAACTGCAAGGTGTGAACGTCGATTATCCTGATGAACTGTATAAAGGTGATTATATTAAAGATTTAGCCAGTCGCGTGCAACCGAAAGGTTCCATGGTTGAAATGCGGGCCGAAGTGAAGGAATGGGCGTTGGAAGAAATGGTGAAGCAGATTCAAGATTTTGTTGAACACACACTACATATTCACTACGACGTTTGGCAATCCGAACGCAGTTTATATGATCCCAAGAAAGTAGCCGAAGCCAAACAGTTTTTGACGGATCATCAGTTGATCTATGTACAAGACGGTGCTACCTGGTTTGCTTCCACCAAGTTTGGTGACGATAAGGATCGGGTTATTATTAAATCAAGTGGCGAGAACACCTATTTTTTCTCTGATATTTTGTATCTGATCGATAAATTTGAAGTGCGGAAGATTGATCACTGGATTTGGTATTTAGGGGCGGATCATCATGGCTATGAAGGACGGATGCAAGCTGCCCTGGCTGCTTTGGGCCATGCCGGCAAGCTAGATATTACCTTTGTGCAACTGGTGCGCTTGATGTTTAACGGGAAAGAGATGCGGATGTCGAAACGGAAAGGCACCTTTGTGACTTTAGAAGAATTGGTTGATGAAGTGGGGTTAGATGTCGTGCGCTGGTTCTTTTTGATGTATGACGCCAACACCCACATGGATTTTGATCTGAATCTGGCCAGAGAACGTTCCGAACACAACCCAGTCTTCTATGTGCAATATGCCTATGCCCGAATCTGTAGTTTATTGAAGAAAGCCGGTACCCAAGCCCCTGGGCCAATTCAGTTATCGAGTGCGGCGGAAGAAAGCTTGGCTAAATTGTTGTTTCAATTACCTGAGTTAGTAGTCGATGTCAGTACGAGTTATCACGTCCACAAATTACCACAGTACGCCCTCGATGTAGCGCGAGCCTTTCATAAATTCTATACCGTTGGTCGGGTGATTGATCAAGCCGGCGCAGTAGATAGTAGTCGGTACCAGTTAGCGCAAGCAACGCAGATTGTGCTAAAAAACACCTTACGCTTGATGGGGATCACGGCTCCGGAAAAAATGTAGCTATGCGTATAGGTATCGACTGCCGAACCATTCTTAATCCTAGTCTCGGCGAAAAAGCCGGAGTCGGGCATTATACGTATTATCTGGTGAAGCACTTGTTGAAACTCGATAAGAAGAATCGGTATGTGTTGTTTTTCGATCATCGTTCGACTGCGGTGCAAGAATTCAAACGGAAAAATGTGGAGATTATCCGCTTTCCCTATTCCGAATACAAAAAATATTTACCGATTGCCTATTCCCACGTCTATGTCAGCCGGATTCTCAATCAAGCCAAGTTAGATCTGTTCCATTCGCCGGCTAATGTGATTCCATTGCAATATCACAAGCCAGCCGTCGTGACCGTGCATGATTTAGCTATTTACCGGCATCCCGAATGGTTTCCACCTAAGCAAGATTTTTCTATTAAGGTATTAGTACCGCGCAGCATACAAAAAGCCAAACAGATTATTGCAGTCTCGCAATCCACTGCCAACGATATTCAAAAGCAATTTCATGTTTCCAAGAAGCAGATCACTGTCATTCATGAAGGGTATGAAACCAACAAAGCACCGAGCAAGCTAGCCATGCATGCCCTACGGAAGCGGTTGAAACTCAAGGAAAAATATCTTTTCTATGTTGGCACACTAGAACCACGCAAAAACATTGCTGGGATGGTTGCTGCCTTTGATGCGCTCGTCCGGCGCAAACCAAAAAAATATCGTGATGTCCAATTGGTTTTAGCCGGAGCCAAAGGCTATCAGTTTATGGAAAACTACAAAGCCATTCAGGCCGTGCAAGCCGGCAGCATTCGCTACGTGGGTTATCTGTCTGAACAAGATAAGCGAGTCTTACTGCATGGGGCAGTAGCCTTTGTGTTTCCATCATTGTATGAAGGCTTTGGGTTGCCGGTGGTCGAGGCTATGGCCGCTGGCACCCCGGTGATTACTTCTCATGTGGCGTCATTGCCGGAAATAACTGGCAAAGCCGCACTCTTGATTAATCCACAGTCATCGTTGGCGCTGCAGCAAGCTATGGAAAAAATGCTGCTCACCAAAACCAGGGCAAGTTACAGTAAGAAAGGAAAAGCGCAAGCGAAAAAATTTAGTTGGGATAAGTGTGCCAAGCAAACGTTACAGGTCTATGCTACAGTTTCAGCTGCTGCGGCAGTTCCCAAAACTTGAACACAGTATCGCCACGCGTCATAACGAACGCGAGCAATCATATGATGTGGTTGCCGAACAAGTGCATGGCAATCGGTTTGCCTGGGTAGATGGACCACGTCTGCAACCAGTGCCACGCGTGGATGCCTTATTAACCGATACGCCGGGCATTCGCTTACGCATTGGTACATCAGACTGTGTTCCGATTATTCTGTATGATCCCTCAACCCAACGAGGTGGTGTGATTCATGCCGGTGTGAAAGGCACGACCCAAGATATTCTGCTGAACGTGCTGGCAGAATTTAATCCCAAAAAAGTCTATCTCGGTATTGGCCCAGCCATTGGCCCAGAATGCTATGATGGCATTGATATTCAACAAGAAAATATCTTGCAAGCCTTCAGTGCCGGTGTGCCGCGTAGCCATATCGAGGTGATGCGACTGTGCACCAAGTGCCACACTGATACATTTTTTTCCTACCGGGCAGGGGATAACGTGAACTTTGGGTCGTACTTTGCTCTTGCCAAAGAGTGATTTTTTTGTTATAATCGCTATTGACAAGCTCGTCTTTTTAGATTACACTCAACCGTTTTATGAATAAACAACTGGACCAATTTCTTGGCGAATTACTGCAACAAGCCCACCCAACCGCTTTGCCGAAGCCGTTACTGGATAAGATGAAGGCAGATTTAACGCTCCAGCTCGATCAGCGCTTACACGATGCCATTCTGTTGGCGTTGCCAGAGGCCGATCAGGTGGCCTATCAGCAGCATATTTTGCAAGGCACAGCTACACCAGAATTGACCAGCTGGTTAACCGAACGCATCCCCGATTTTTCTGAACTGACCCAGTATGTTTGTGGTGAATTAGTACGCGATTATTTAGCCGTATGCGCGGAGTAAATATTGTCCGATCACACCAGGCTTTCCGGGAAGGCTTACATCGGGCGACTGATCAGCGCCAACCTGGGCAGCGAGTTGATCGTGGTAAGGTCTATGCTATTGCCGAACAAGTCTTTGCCGAATCTATCAGACGTAATCCCACCGGTGAGCAAGTGGTTTTTGATCGTATTGCGCAGCGTGCGGATGAAACTGGCTTAACCGAACAGGATTTGACGGAAGCATTTCAAGCTGCCGTCCAACATGTGGCGGTAAGCCATGAACAGTATGAACATACTCAATTTCGTGCGGACGTGAATGCGGCCAAAGATAAAAGCCGTGGCAATATTTTAAAAAGGCTTGGCCAACATCTTAAATTAAGTGTTCGTTCTGCTTCGTTTTATGATTCGAGTATACCAGGCGGAGGCGCGGTAGGGGGTGATGTTGCTGACATTGCCGCGATAACGGAGAGTGCCATCGAGCAGCAAATTGTGAAGAAACGCTACGATCAATATATGGAATTAGGTGGTCCAGCCTTTCGTCGCACCGTGGAGCGGTATCAAGCCGGAGAATTTACCTATCAAGAGCTACTGGATCATCCCAGCTATGTAGTGGGTATTCGTAAAATTACAGAAGCCTTACCGATTGGGCAGACCTTTACGTTAGAACTGCCAGATGGATCTGACAGTGTCACCTTTGATAGCTCTGACCCAGATGTCAAAACCGCTATTCGTCGGCATTTAGCCTTTGTCTTAAAGAGTGAAATTGCCCAGACGGCTGAATTTCGCCAATTAGGTGTCATCAGTGTGCCGGATATGCCGGAGTATGTCAGTCGTGTGCAGGAACAACCACATGGTGCCATTGAGAAGGTGAAACATTTTTTTACCTCTGATG
>AMFJ01000197.1_pt1 | contig 16552 bp, 11 predicted proteins | sample 427208 | NCBI WGS metagenome assembly AMFJ01 (sample SAMN02954298, study PRJNA114691) | groundwater metagenome | biome: aquatic; feature: subsurface aquifer; material: sediment; isolation source: subsurface aquifer sediment | place: USA: Rifle, CO | collected 2008-08
TCTATCTCTTTTAGCGATTCATCTGTCTTAGCATCTACTTCTCAGCTCGAAGTCACGATAGAACCTCCGGTTTCGCCAATATTCAGGTTTGATGCTCAGGTAGAGGTATCTATCTGCAAATCGATTCACGATTCTGTGTTAATTTTTATATCGGTTCAACCATTTCCATTATTATCTGCAGGATTTTGATCTTTAGCTCAAGAGCAAGAAGATAAGAGGAATATTGTAAGCAATGCAGCTGACATTAATGATTTTTTCATAATAAGCATATTTGAATTTTAAGATAACTTCTATATTATAAACGAAGAGCGCATTTTTCAAAATCTTTTGACAACAGAAATCAATTTTATAAAGTAGTCGCAATTTTAAACAAACTTGAACCGATGAAAAACCTAGTAATAGTAGAGTCCCCTGCTAAATGAAAAACGATTGAGAAATTCCTTTGAACTGACTTCATTGTCAAGGCTTCCTTCTGACATATAAGAGATCTCCCGAAAAAGGAGCTTTGAATCGACATAGAGAATAATTTCACACCTACATATGATGTTTCCGACGAAAAGAAAAAAGTCGTAAACGAACTCAAGAAACTAGTTAAAGAAGCACAAACTGTCTGGATAGCTACCGATGAGGACCGCGAATGAGAGGCTATAGGATGGCATCTTTGCAAAGCGCTTTGACTAGATGAGGCTACCGTAAATAGGATTGTCTTCCATGAAATCACCAAGACCGCAATAGAGAATGCGATCAAGAATCCCCGCAAGCTTGACCTGAATCTGGTAAACGCACAACAATCAAGAAGGCTTCTCGACAGATTGGTCTGATTCAAGGCAAGTCCGGTCCTATGGAAGAAGATCCAGAAATGACTTAGCGCATGAAGAGTACAATCAGTCGCAGTCAAGCTCATAGTGGAGCGAGAACGCGAAATACAGAATTTCAAACCGGAAGAAAGCTGGAAGATAAAAGTTCTCCTTAATGCAAAAGGAATGGATTTTGTAGCTGAACTCGCAAAAATCGACTGAAAGTGAAAGAAGATGAAATCATCAGATGATGTGAAGAAATTCCTGTCGACCTTGAATATAAAAATAGAAGACATCCAACCTAAAAAAGATAAAAAGGGATACATATTCTTCGAAACTCCTCTGATCAGAACTTTTGCCGTGATAGAATCTGAAAAGAAGGAATCGATAAGAATGCCTTGAGCTCCTTTCACGACTTCTACCCTTCAGCAAGAAGCATCTCGTAAGCTTGGCTTCTGAGTAAGCCAGACTATGTCAGTCGCTCAGAATCTTTACCAGAACTGATTCATTACATATATGAGAACAGATTCCGTGAATCTATCGGATCTGGCAATCAACGCAGCAAAAAAATATATAGACGAAGCTTATGGATCAGAATATTCTCTTCCCAATTGAAGGAAATATAAGACTAAACAAGCTTCGGCTCAAGAAGCGCATGAGGCGATCCGCCCTTCTTATATCGACAAATCTCCTGATAAGGTAGGACTCGATTGAAATGATCTGAGAATCTATACTCTTATATGGGAACGCACAGTGGCATCTCAGATGAAAGAGGCCATAATCGAGACAACAACATACAATTTCTCTCCAGAGTGAAACGAAGAGCAATCATGGATATCAAAATGAGAAGTCATCAAATTCGCATGATTCATGAAACTGTATATAGAATGAACAGATGACGAGAATACAGACGAAGAAGGCCCTGTCAATCTTCCGCCTCTTTCAAAATGAGAAACGGCGACTTCAAAATCACTTTCAAGCAACCAGAACTTCTCTAAGCCACCATCAAGATATACCGAAGCGATGCTCGTAAAGAAGCTCGAGTCTGAGTGAATCGGCCGACCATCAACTTATGCTCCGACTATCCAAACCATAATCGATAGATGATATGTCGAAAAAATAACGAAGAAGCTAGCTCCAAAAGATCCGGATGACCTGAAATGAATCCCGTATGTAGTGAATGATTTCTTGGAAAAATATTTCCCTGAGCTCATGAACTACAAATTCACTGCAAAAATAGAAGAAGAATTCGATGAAATAGCCGAATGAAAACTCGATTGGATAAAATTCCTTGATAAATTCTATACTGATTTCAAGGTTTATCTCGAGAAGACCATGACAGATGCGGAGAAAGTCGTGGAAGAAACAGGAAAAGAATGTCCGGAATGCGGATGAAAACTAGTATACAAATATTCTAAAACAGGAAAATTCATCTGATGCGGAAACTTCCCTAAATGTAAATATATAGAGAATTCTGCAACTCCTGCTCAGAACGACAGGATGAATGAACTTAAAGAAAAATATGAGTGAAAGCCATGCGAAGCCGGATGAACGATAGTCGTTAAAGTGTGAAGATTCTGACCTTTCCTAGCAAGTTCGCTCTATCCTGAAGTAAAATGGATAGGTAAGATTCCTGATGAAAAGACCACAATGCTAGAAGAGAAATTCTGAGGATGACAATGCGATCAATGCGAAACTGGAATAATGCATGTTAAGAATTCAAGAAGAGGGCCATTCCTAGCCTGCTCGAATTATCCGACTTGCAAGAATGCGAAAAATCTTCCGAAAATAGATGAAGTTCCAGATGATGCAGACCCGAAAGCTCCAGAAAAAACTGAAGAGAAACCAAGCGAAGAATTAACAAGTAATTAACATAACATGGGAAATGTAACGACAATTCCTGTCGGCTGAGCATATTCCGAGAGTCTCGCCCGAAGGATAATATGAAAATTAGCTTGAGAAGAGCTGTCACAAGAATTACAGGAAAAAATTAGAACATCAGTAAAAGAAAGCTTACAACAAGCAGCAGATGAATGAGGATTTAAAATAATATGAGAGAGAATTAACAGCTAAATAGAAGATAATGAGAAAGTACGCAGCATATTTGCATTCAATTTGATTTACGCAGAGAAATCTATCGAACATATTCAAGCAACCGAAAACTTTAAAGAGTTTTATGAGAACCTCAAATCCAAGGATTTGAGGATTTTCGGCTTGAGTGATAAAAACATAGCTGAAATAATGCAGAATTATGAAGATTTCGATGAGCATTCTGCCGATGTAGCCCTTTCGCAGAGAAAGGTTACGATAATAACAGTGCACGACCCCGAATATCCAGAGAATCTAAGGCATCTCCATACTCCCCCATTCATGCTTTACGTAAGATGAAATCTCGATAATGATCGTGAACTCCTCTCGATTGTAGGCTCCAGGAAAAGCACATCATATTCAGAGAATATCCTCAGGCAATTCATCCCATGACTGCTGGGCGCATGATTCTGAATCGTAAGCTGATGAGCTTACTGAGTCGACTCGATCTCGCACAGCCTCACACTGGATAATGGCTGATACACGATTTGTGTCATATGAACCTGAATCGATATCGATTACCCTAAGGTGAATGCATGATTATATGAACGCGTGATAGCGAACTCGTGAGCCGTGATATCAGTATTCCGGCTGAAAACCCAATGAGACCGCTACAACTTCCCTATCAGAAATGAAATCATAGCCTGAATATCCAAGTGAACGCTCATAACCGAAGCCGCAGACAAATCCTGAACGCTCATAACAGCAAGACTGGCACTAGAACTCAATAAGGATGTATTTGTCGTGCCATGAGATATCAGCAGAGAAACTTGCTATTGAACCAATTCCCTTCTCAGGGATTGACTTGCTAAGGCAGTAATGACTTATGAGGATATGCTCGTTGAATATGATATGAACAGTGTTATCAAAGACAAAAAGCCTGTTCAGATGAGCTTTGAGGATCCTATCGAGCAAAGCATCCATGGCCTATTGAGCGAAAATCCCCTTGACGCATCATACTTAACGGATAAACTGAACTCAGACATACAGACGATTTCAAGCAAGATTTCCATGATGGAAGTGAATTGAATCGTACGATTATGAGCTTGATGATTATATCATTTGAATTAAGGAAAATAATGAAAAAAATAGCACTAGTCTGAGGATGAACAGGCTGACACATAACCCCACTAGTCTCTCTGTACAACCATATGGCAAAGTGAGATCCGAGTGACCCTGAATTCTTCTGGATCTGAGAAAAAGATTGACTCGAGCAGGCAATCGCATCTGAAAAATGAATAAGGTTTTATGGTATCAGAGCAGGTAAATTGAGGAGGTATTTCTCGCTCAAGACCCTTATAGAGCCATTCAACATCATTGCCTGAATAAAGGAATCCCTAGATATCATCAAGACAGAAAAACCCTCTATCATTTTCTCAAAATGATGATTCGTCTCACTTCCTGTGGCAATTGCTGCAAAGATGACATGAACTGAGCTTTATCTGCACGAATCAGACACAATCCCCTGACTCGCAAACAGATTCGTATGAAGATTCGCCACTAGAGTGTATCTCGGATTCGAGGAAGCTGCGAGATATTTCAATATTGAGAAGGTTAATATCGTCTGACAAATATTGAACCCCGAACTATTTACTGAGGGTTGTGGATTGAGAAATGAGGAAAAAGTCACGAATCTGCTAATCTTTGCATGAAGCCAAGGTTCTACGAGGATTTTTAAGATGATTCTTGATAATATGGAAATATTGAAGGATTTTAATATCGATGTCATTCTCGGTAGCCTCAATAAGCACCTCAAGCCAGACTTCGAGAAATTCCCGAATGTCACAGTACACGAGTTCCTAAGCCAAGAAAAAATAGGAAAAATCCTAGAAAAGACTGATATTACCATTACTAGAGCCTGAGCGACCAGCCTCGCAGAGCTAGAAGCATTTGGAATCAAGATGATAATAATACCGCTCAAGGAATCGGCAAATGACCACCAATTCCATAATGCCGTAGCTTACGCAGACAAGTGAGAGATCATGATCGAAGAAAAGGACCTTAACACTATCCCTGAAACGATCATGAAATTCAAGGATTTCAAAAAAGCCCCGCATCAGATTCCCCTTTGTGGAGCGTTGGAGATAATTGCGGGGGATTTGGATTAATTATCTGAATTATTATTTGATATTCCATAACTTTTTAACATGGACAGGAGGCAGAACTCATCCAGACGAGCAGAACTTGATATAAAATCTTCCGTATCACGCCATAATTATATTGAGCAGAAGCGATATGAACTCTCAAGAAGACGTTTAGCCTGAGAGATAACGGTTTCTGAGATGGTCAACTCGATATTAGGATTATTCAGAAGCAATGGGAAAGGGCGATAAACTCTAATCCAAGCAATTCTCCACGATATCCTTTATTTTTACTATCTGCTCGTTTAATTTCATCCAGATTCTTTTAATGTTATTTCTTAATTATTTCAATATTTTTCTTTTATAAAAATCAATAATAGTATCTTGTAAGAAGTTTAGTCTTACATCTTATTTTTATAATTTTTATTTTATGGTTACACTTAATAAGGTCCAGCTTATAGGTAATGTTGTAAAGGATCCAGAAGTTAAGGAGGTCTCAAATTGACAGCAGGTTGCAAATCTTCAGGTAGCAACTAGCAAACAATGGAAAGATGCCGATAGAACAAAGAAAGAGAATTCTGAATTTCATTCAATTGTTTATGAAAACTAACTGAATTACAGAAAAATATATAGTAAAGCTAAGAAATGAGAAATAAAGTTTACATTGAAAAATAATAAGTTAATATTATAACACTATATTTAACGCAAATATTATGAATTATTTTTTAAAAAGACTTAATGATGAGATTCGAGAATGTAAAAATCTTGAGAATCAAGACTGATGGTTCTTTTATGAACAAATTAGATTTGAGTTTATAATTATCTTTATCTTGTCATATTTTTTTGATAAGAATTTTCAATTACTTGATATAGATTTAAAATCGGAGATTATAGAAGATTTGAGTAAGCCTAGTATTTGAACTCTTATTTCAATAATTAGGAAATTAGACAAAGATTGAGATCTACAATGAACAAATCGTTATTTGATGTGAATATTAGATGTGTATCCCTGATTTAGGAATAATACAATTTGACACTGATACGTATTCTGAGATAAGAAAGCTGATTTTGCAAAGTATTTAGAAAATCTATATAAAAATTTAATGAGTAAAACTGAATTATCAGTAACAAAAGGTGAACTCTGATTTATAAATGAAAATTCTGATATAATTTACATAGAGAATATTTCTCCCTGATACTCAAACTGATATTCAATCTCCCATGATTGAAACAAGACATCATGGAACTGTCCTTTACAGACTAAAGAATTTGATCCAAATCACGTATATTGCCAGTTATGACCCTATAAATATTTTTGCTTATCACCATTCATACATATAGAAGATACAGGAAAAAAAATGTATTTATTTAAATGAATTAAAGATATTTTATCTTTAAAAGTTCAATATAATCAATTATTTGAAACAAGCTCAAATTTCTGTAAAGAATGGCCAAAAATATGAGAAATGACGATAAATGAAGAGTGAAATAGGCAGATATCAATAAATAAAACTATTAGGAACAAAATAACTTTAAATGACTCAATAGAAACCTATATTCAAACATGAGTTGAGGAAGATGTGAAAGAATTCTTAATATCAAATAGATCATCAGTAGCTGCAACGATATGGTGACATTGATGAGTTTGAAAAACCGCACTTATTCAATACGTGAATAATGAAATTTTTCAAAATTCAAAAAAATATTTTGATTATATTATTTTTTTGTCCTTCAAAGACAGAAGATACAATTGGTACAGGTGACAGATCGAAGAAATCTCCTCGAGTGAAAGAATCACATGTTTCACTGATGTAATCAGGAGAATGAATGAAGTTATCTTTTCTGAAGAATCAGATAATATCGATAATATAGTCAATAATGAAGATAAGATACTTACAATAATTGATGACTTCGAAACAATAGAAGAGAATGAAAAAAAATCAATAATCAATTTCATTGATAAACTCAATGTCAATAATCATAAAGTTATTATAACAACAAGGACCTCATATCTAACCAATGTCTGAAAAGAGTTGCCTATAAAGGAATTTGACGTTGATAAAACAATTGAGTTTCTTCTTAAATATATCCACCCCAAATTAGGTTTTATACAGTATGAAACAATTAAAAACCAAATTAATGAAGAGATAAAAAAACAAATATTCAATGTTACTAGTTGAAGGCCTTTATTCATATTGCAATTTTGAATTCTTCTAATACAAAATAAAAACATAAAGGCATCGCTTGATAGATCCTGAGACATTAAAAACTCAGAAGAAGCCATAGAATTTTTATATTGAAGGATATACAATTCATTATCTGAAGATGCACAAAATGCATTTGTAGCAATATGATTATTGGTTGATAAAGACAAGCCTGTTGGTGAGATTGATAGGATTAAATTCATCTTAAATATTGATGAGAGTAAATTTGTGAATTCATTTGAAGAATTAATCAAATTAAAAATAGTTGAAATCAAATGAAATGAATTATTTACCGTTTATGCACCTGAGATAATTGGAATAATGAGAAAATATTTAAAAACCAATTATAATTGCGTAAAATATTCAGAAAAATATAATGAAATATCAAAAGGTGTATGACCAATAGGTAATTCATTGCTAATAAGAGCAAATGATCTAAGGGATAAAGATCCGCAAAATGCAGTTGTGAGTTATTTAGAACTGATAAACAATAAAACTTATTCTAAAGATATTCGGAAGAAGGCAATATTAAATCTTGCAAATTTTTATAAATTATATCTTTGAAAATCTATTGAAGACTATATTGACTTATTCAAAGATAATTACGATGATTTTATAAATGACATAGATTATAGTTTAACTTATTCCTCACATTTAAACCATATAAATACTGATTCATCAAGAAAAGAATCTATGAATATATTGCTTTCTGTAAACAAGAAATATTCATTGGATGATGATGACAAGTTAAAAGTGCTATCTTTGATTGTTATTAATTTAAGTAGGAATATAATTCTAGAAAGAAATAATCTTAACACACAATCTAAATACAAAGAAATTCTTGAAGATGATTATTATAAACGAAGAAAAGAGATAAGGGTAGTAATGCGGAATATTGATAGTATTTATTGAATCGGCTTATTTAATAAAATTAAAAAAAATATTGATAGAATTTCATCAAATGGAATTCTATCAGAATATTGCATAAGTGCCCTTAAACAATATACAGAAATATGTATTAGAATTAATAAATATGAAGAGGCAAAAGAAATTTGTATATTCTGCATTAATAATTTCAAGGAACATGGGGGTTTCTTTGAGGCAAAAAAAACACTGGCAGAATATTTCCAAAAAAATAATACTTAAATACTTATTCAGAGTCCGCTACCTTCCTCCTTTCTCTTTCCTTCCTATCTTCTTCCTTAAACTTATCATGATCAATATCGATCTTATCCTTTCCAGGATTGATTTCCATTCATAATTTTGCAATCTCTCCATTAACTTTTATGGCTCATAATGCCATATATTTCTTTGATAGTATGGTTGTAAGGATATTTGTTTGGCTTAGATATTTATGTAGTTGGATCGATTCTTCTCAGTTTTCAACTTTTTTTCTTTTTCTAGATGTTTTCTCTCAAGTATGCCTGAGTGAGGTCTTAGGCAGGTTCTCTTTCACTTTTTTGACAGGCTTTGCAGGAGAGACTGGTGCCGGATTAGCAGATTCTTTCTTTGGTTTTACTTTCTTTGGTTTGACAGAGCTTCTTTCTTTTTTCTTTATCTGAATTTGATGTTTTGACTCAATATCAAATCTTATCTGGTCAGTTTCAGTATCGGATAAAGGTCCTCATTTTATTTTTTCCTCTCTCTCAATGGCGCTTATAACTCTGAGTTCGATAAAAGCTATTTCGATATCTGCTGTTTCTGGGTCTATATAAGAATCTTCGGTTAGCTTCTTCCCATTATCAGTAACAACTCAATTTTCAAGGAAATAAATAATCTTGTTCTTTGCGTATTTAGATGTTTTTCTCAGATAATCGATAATATTGACCTTTCAGGTTGCAATGTCTGCGGAATGAGGCCTATGAGCTTGTTTTTCTGGTTTAACCGAGGCTGGTTGAGGCTCTACGAATTCCACTTCTGGTTTGGGCAAAGGATTGTCATAATTAACCTTCAGTGGGTTCTTCCTGAAATCTACGACAGCTGGGATTGTCGATCTCATATAGCTCTTAAATATTTCCCTATCCTGAGCAAATCACGCAATGGTTTCCTCTACCTTGTCCAAATATATCCTGTGCTGGAGATTCTGTGTAAACAATCATATGACAGATCTGAATCTTTCGATATTGAATTTAGTCTTTGCCCCTTTAAAAGAATTTATATATGTTATAAAATCAGGATTATTTTCAATGAGGATAACGGCTATCCATTCTTTTGCAGAAAATTCCTTCAATGCCTCTTTTTGGATTTCTTTTTTGATATTGGGAAGAGTGACTCAACCCAATTCTCTTTGCAGATTTACAAACATTGTCGGTTCAACTTTGTTTCATCATTTCTTTGTCTTTCATACAACCTTCGTTGTTACTTCTATATCGGAATAGCTTGTTTCAATGTGCGTTTTCCCCATTTCTTCTATCTGCTGAGCATCGATTTTGGTTATAAAAGACAATAAGTACATATCATCCTCTCTCTTTGCTGATTCATCCTCAGCACCTTTTTCATCTTCTTTAGATCACTTCAGGATAAAAGGGCTTCCGCAATAGAATACTTTTTCTGATAATGGAATTGAAGAGGTATCGGTAGCGACAAATCATCATTTCTTTTCATTGAATAATTTCTTCGTCTTTTTGTTATAGACAAAAATATTGCTTAGCATTCAGGCCAAAATTGATTTTGTGATATTCTCATATCTGCTCTGATTCTTAGCAAGCTTTCATGCTTCCTCCAATCTCTTTATCTCATCCTCATTGAATTCGATAGCACAACCTGATTCTTGCAATCTTTCAGTTAGTGTCTTGATGGTGTTCAATATTTCATAAATCCTCTTTTGTTTTACTCAGATAGATGTGAAATCCACAACCTCAAAGAGCATCTTCTCTTTTCAGTGATGAGCGAATTCTTGGAATAAATGAAGTTCATGATGACTCAATCAATAATTCTTTGATTTGAGCTTTCATAGTAATTCCTGATCTAGAGGCTCTCTCCTTGTAAGCAACTTTAATAATTCTCTCTGGGCGATAAGATCTGAATCCTGCTTATATGTTCATTTGATAAGATATTTCCAATCCTGTCATCTAGACAAGAATCACTTATGATTTATGATTGCGCATATGTCAATCATATCTCCGATGCATTTTCTAGAAATCGATTCTTTCAGCATTTTACCCACACTTGGCTCTAGTGGCATATTAAGAAGCTCATTGCCTAATTTTGTAACGTGATGATCTCGGGTTATAGCTCAGATTTTAAAGAGATTATCATAAGTTATTTTGAGCAGAGTAATATCGGGTTTGTGCACAAATGTATTCCTTCAGGCCTTAAGGTGACGAAGCGGGTTAAATCACATGGATAAAGCGATGAGTATATTTTTTTCAAGTGTGATATTTTCTATTTCTCATTTCGGGAAATCTGGAATAGCTTCAAAATCAACATCGCAAGCCCTTACGTAGTCTCACTCCATAACTCTTCAAGCCCTTCACGCCCTCTGTCTGGAGTCAGCTTTTGAGACTGGCTCAGTATGAAGCTCTGGCACTCATCTGTCATTGTAAACCATCACTTTACAATATCCGTTATCCACGACAGCATTAATATAATCTATTGTAATACTCTCTTGGGCGACATTCGTAGCGACTATTATAACTGGCTTATCATCCTGCTTTTTCATCACCTTGTTCTGATCGACTATGGCTAACTCTGAATGGAGAGGATAGATATTATAGTTAGGGAGCTCTTTTTTAAGTTTTGTGATTGTCTCTTCTATTGTTTTCTTTCATTCGACGAATACCAGTATATTTTTCTCTTGTTGTGCAAAATTCATTATGCTAGGATAAAAATCATCCCTTCATAAATAATTTGAATTAACAGGAAAAGTCCTTCAAGGTATGTCAAATACTGGAATCTCCTTACTTACCGGAGCGAAAAATGCTTTTACCCTTTCTACGTCCATGGTCGCAGACATGAGCACTAATTTTACTTTTTTATTTGTAGTGAGGAGGGTATCTCTGATCTGAGATAATAAGAATTCTGTTGCTACGCTGAATGTATGGACTTCATCGATCACTAGTATATCCGGGATGATATTTGTCACATACTGCCTGAGCAGCTGGAGTCAGTCTGTCACGAATATGAGGTCTGATTGCTTTGACGATAGCACTTCCCTTCCTGTTCTGTATCAGATTTTATGTCAGATAGAATAGATTGAATCTCAGGTTTCGGATAGCTTTTCCTGTGAAACCCTGTTTGCAGCAGAAATCGCAGCTATGACCCTCGGTTCAGCTACAACAATCTGCCTTGGCCTCAAGTGTTTGGGATGAAGTCTGTAGTCTCACATGAGCATCTTCGGCACTTGTGTAGTCTTGCCTGAACCTGTTTCAGCAGAGATTATCGTAACTACATTTTCCGCAACTTTCTCGATTATCTCTTGGATATATCAATTAACTGGAAGCTCGGATACTGTTTGCAGTATCTTATGCCTTTCGTTTTCTGGAATGATTATTCAGTTCCTGTCAAGTACGTCTCAGTTCTGGTGTGGGCTTGGAATATAGTGCATATGTTCAATATGAAAAAATACTATTGATTCTCAACAGATGAATTATATCTGTTCCGATTAATTTGAATTAAATATCCTTATCCATTTTCTTGCTGCCTTTTTCTTTCTTTTTTGACTTTAGCACCAGAAGGATAGCATCCAACTCATCTTTTCTGAAAGTAACGGTCAATTCATCGGCATTGGGATCAAACACTTGCAGATAGAATGTATTTCTATCATTCACTGTTACATATCAATTATCTATGAGAAGTTTTGCATCATTTTTTGATATCTTATATTTTACACTTATATACAAATTCAGTTTTCAGCTTGTACGTCTTTTTCTTTGTTTTTCTAATTTCTTATCTAGTTGGCTTTCTAATTCATATTGTTCTCATATTTCTTCAAACCTCTTTTTATCTGCATCTGAATTCCTTCTATTCTGTGGAGTATTGATAAGGGTTCAGTATTGTTCCTTATATGGATTGGCTAAGAACTCTTTTACGCTTGGCTCATTAGAGGCTCTTATCAATTCAACTACATATCAATCATCATCCTGATAAGAAGATATAAGCGACTTATGCACCTTTTCCATATGGAATTTTTCTACTAATTGAGGTATGAATAACTTCAATAATTGTTTGAATCTCTTGATATTGAATTCTCATTTTGGAGATCATGAGAAAGATTTGATAAACAACTTTATAGGAAGATTCTGATTGATCAGATAATCCGGCAACCATAAAAATGAGTTTACATCTCTGAGGTTCTCTTTTGTAATGCTGTTTGCTAGGTCAGAAGGAGAAAGTCAACCTTGATCGTCTTTTAGATTATTGAGTATCCTAGGCTCTAACGGCCTTCATCTTTTTCTTTTTACAACCTTGATTTTCTTGTCTTTAAATGCCTCATTAAGATCTTCATATTCACCGTTTTTATGAGAATATATGACTTCATTCAGCATTCATTCATCTACCCTTGAGACAAATAGCAGAAGTGGCATATCTTCATTGCCATCGACTCATCAGATAATAAATGGGAGTCAGATATATTTATATTTCTCCTCTGGAATTATACAAGAAGTATTTGGACGTATAAAACTCTTCATATCTTCGTGATGAAACATTTTTAAATCTTCATACCAATCAAATACATTGTTTGGTATTCAATGGAGAATGCATTTGATTATATTCTCTATATGCTTTTCTCATGTTTTTGCATCTTTGATCTCATTCTGCTTTATGACAGTTCAGGATCATTCCAGCCTTTCTTTGAGGATTTTTATGGTATTGAGAACTTCATAGACTCTTTTTGATTTTATTCAGATTTCAGTTAGGTCTACGATTTCAAAAAGCATTTTCCCATGTCCGCTCTTGCTATATTCCTGAAAAAGTTTTATTTCTTGGGAATTAACTCAAGATGCTATAAGTCTTGATACATCCTGATCCTTAAGAGGCTCGCGAGAAGTGATGAATTTTAATATAGCCCTCTGCGCAATCATATCAGAATGTTTCTTTGCCTTATTATTGACGAATATCTTCCAATCTTGATTCTTTCATAAGAATCATTTATGGTTTATAATCGCACATATATCTATCATTTCTGGTGTACAGTTCAATTTGACTGATTCTTTAAGCATTTTTCAGACGCAAGGCTCTAACGGAAGATTGAGAAGTTCTCTTCCTAGCGGTGTCAGTGTCGCATTGATGACCACTTTGCCATCTTGTGTCAAATCTCAGTTTATCGCTCATATTTTAAGCAGATTCAGATAAGATAACTGAACTAGATCTATATTTGGCTCATGTATGAAAATTTTGACTCTCTTGCTTTCTTCTTTAACGAGCTCCCTTTTTAATTCTTTAAGAGGATCAAATCATACTGATAAAGAAATAAGTATATATTTCTCAAGTGTCACATTCTCTATTTCGCCATCTGGGAAATCCTTAAGATTTTCAAAAGGCATATTATTGGCAAAAACATAATTTCAATCTTGCACCCTTCAGCCTCTTCATGCTCTTTGTTCACTGTCGGCTTTTGAGATTTCTTCTCTTCTCAGCTCTGGAACTCATACAGAATTCACCCTTAATACTTTCCTATATCAATTATCTACTACATCTTTTATATATGGAATAGTCAGACTCTCCTGAGCCACATTAGTAGCAATGATGATTACCGTCTTATTCCCCGTCTTCTGAAGCAGGCTTTGCTGTTCATCTATCGGCATTTCAGAATGCAGAGGATAAATATCATATTCCTCTTGGGGCAGCATTATCTTAAGCTCTTCTATTACGCTCGCCATTTCCTTTTTTCATTCCACAAAAGCCAGTACGTCATGTTTTTTATGTGCCGAACTTAGAATGCTGGTGATAAAATCACTGCCCGTCTTATATTCCTTAGTGATACTGAATTGCCTTCATTCAACGTTGATAAGCGGTATGTCAGTCGAGATTTCTTTGAAATAATCAGCTATCATCTTATGATCAATTGTTGCAGACATCAGGACAAGTTTGGTCTTTTTTTCTACCTTTTTCTTTACCTGTTCAATCATGAGGTCCTTCATCAGCTTAAGAACCCATTCGGTCGGTATGCTATATGTATGGACTTCATCCATTATCAGGATATCAGGGTTTATGCCGGAGACAAATTGTCTTAAGAGCTGAAGTCAATCAGTAACATATAGAATATCTGAATCATGTGAAGATTTTACCTCTCTTCATGTCCTGTACCCGACTTTATGTCAAATCGCATATTCAGGATCTCATATTGTTGATAGGAGTCATTTAGATACCCAGTTTGCGGCAGCAATGGCGGCGATGACTCTTGGTTCTGAAAATACGATTTTTCAGCTGAGTATCTTAGCGACTTCGGTTGTCTTTCCGGATCAAGTCTTAGCGTCTATGACAGCGATAATAGAATCTCGGACAACATCACGTATCTCCATTGCCTTTAAGCGGATAGGAAGATCATTAGTTGATTTTATGATATTATTTCTTTCTCTTGAAGATATTACATTTAATTCAGCATCAATTACGCTTCAATCCTCTTGATTTCATAAAATGATTTTTTGTCAATTTTGGAGAATGACTGGTGCTGCGTTGGAATCACTTAATAATCAAGGCATGAAATTCATAATTTGAAATTATTGTTTATATAGTTTTTATACTCAATTAAGTTATGTTGTCAATACAATTATTCAAAGAAAAAAATAGCTATATAAAGTGATGAAAATTCTGGGATTTCCATAAATTAATGCCCACTTGAATTAATGGCAAAAAACATTTGACTTAAGAGCCTATTTCTATACAATACGACCACTTTTGAATAAAAAGAGCTTTATTCAAGCATTTTTTATTCGTTTTTTACTTTTATTATTAGTCATTTAGATGCCAAATACATCGTCAGCAAAAAAAGCTTTGAAACAAAGCCTTACTAACAGATCAAGAAATAAACATTTCTCTGCATTATATAAAGAAAACGTGAAAGCTCTTGAAAAAGCTGTTAAAGCCTGAGAGAATAAAGAGGTTCCAGCATTGTTGGCTGAAGTATATTCTTCTATTGATAAATTATCTAAAAAGAATATAATCCACCCTAACAACGGTAGCAGGAAAAAATCCAAATTCGCTAAGTTGGCAAAATCTTTATCGCTAAAAGCATAATTAATGGCCAAAGACAATAAACGGATTAATGAAGACATAAAAGCCTCAAGGGTAAACGTGATAAGCGCAACCTGAGAACAGCTTTGAATACTCCCGATAGAAAAAGCATTAGAGCTTGCAGAAGCATCAGAGATGGATTTAGTTGAGATTTGACAGCAAGATTGAGTCGTATTGACCAAAATACTTGATTACTGAAAACTGCTCTTCAAACAACAGAAGAATATCTCAAAAGCAAAGACAAACTCAAAGAAAACCGAACTGAAGACAATAAGATTGACATACAGGATCTGAGATCATGACCTTGACATAAGAAGAAATCAATCGATTAAATTTGCAAAAGACTGACATCCCCTCAAAGTAGTGCTGATGTTGAAATGAAGAGAAAACCAATACGCCGCACAGGCACAAGAAAAAGTTACTGAGTTCGTCAATTCTCTCGAAGAATTATACAAACTTGACTGAAGGGTTACAAAGGCCGGAAACACATTCTACGCAATGTTGCATCCGAAAAAATAATAATTAGTTTAATCATTTTTTATAACATCTTATGAAAGCAAAGACACACTCTGGAGCTAAAAAAAGAGTAAAGGTTACCGGAACTGGTAAATATATAATGGAAAAATCTTGCAAGAGACACTTGCTTAGCGATAAATCAAAGAAAGCTAAAGGAAGAGGAAAATACGGTCTAGTGACTAACGCTGCAAACGACAGATCACTTAAACAAAGCCTACCAAACGGACTATAGTATGAAAGGAGCCCCATTTTTCAAACTGTAGATTTATAATAAATTACCAAAAAAGATTATGACAAGAGTAAAGAGAGGTCTTATGACTCGCAAAAGACACAATAACCTGCTTGCAAAAGTTAAAGGTTTCAGAATGATGAACGGTAATGTTTTCTCTAGAGCAAAAAACGCTCTTGCAAAAGCATGAACTAACGCGTACATCGGTAGAAAGCTTAAGAAAAGAGATTTCAGAAGTCTTTGGACTATCAGGATCAATACTGCAGTCAGGCAATATGATATCAACTATTCGACTTTCATCAATCTTCTATACAAGAAGAATGTTAAACTTGATAGGAAGGCTCTTTCTAACCTAGCGATCGCTTACCCAGAAATCTTCAAGAATATCGTTGAATTCGTGAAATAATTATACAACACTAAAAAAACGTCAGATTTAATCTGACGTTTTTTTTATTATTTTCA
>AMFJ01025886.1_pt1 | contig 16546 bp, 21 predicted proteins | sample 427208 | NCBI WGS metagenome assembly AMFJ01 (sample SAMN02954298, study PRJNA114691) | groundwater metagenome | biome: aquatic; feature: subsurface aquifer; material: sediment; isolation source: subsurface aquifer sediment | place: USA: Rifle, CO | collected 2008-08
GTGGACGCAGTCCACTCAGCCGAGCGAAGGCGGGTGCAAAATGTGTATTACGTTTATATTTTATTGTGCTCGAATAAGAAAACTTACGTTGGTTGCACAACAGATATTGATCGACGTCTTGTTGACCATAACAGCGGTAAAATTCCCTACACACAACCATTACGACCTGTGATTCTTCTTTCTTATTTTGCCATTACAGACAAATATCGCGCTTTTGAATTTGAAAAATATCTTAAATCTGGTTCTGGTCGTGCTTTTATGGCAAAGCACCTGCTCCCCAAATAAAACCAATTCACAACATCCCCGCCGAACGGATGAAGATGAAGCAGCCGCACCTTGTTCCGTTGTGTAGGCAAGCCATTGAGGTTTTAAAAGACCTGCACACCGTTACTGGATCGGGGCAGTATCTTTTCCCAAATCCACGATGCCGACTCAAACCAATGAGCGACAACGCCATTCTCGCCGCATTGCGGGGCATGGGATACACGACAGATGAAATGACGGGCCACGGCTTTAGAGCAATGGCCAGAACGATTATGGACGAGGTGCTTGGCATCCGCCCAGACTTTATTGAACACCAACTGGCCCACGCTGTCCACGATCCCCTTGGCCGCGCCTACAATCGTACATCGCATCTTCTTGAACGCCGTAAGATGATGCAACAATGGGCGGATTATTTGGACAACCTCTGAATGAACGTGGGGGCGGAGGTGATTCCGATGACAAGACAAACAGCTAACTGAAATTTAGATGATTTATGGAAAAATCGATTAATTATTGATATAACAAAACAAGGCCTACATGAATAAATTCAAAGAAACAGAAACCCTTGAATTCAAAAAAAGTCTCTCCGAACTCAAAGAAGGCATTATTTCCATTGCAGCGATTCTCAACAAGCATGGCTCAGGCACGCTCTGGTTTGGTATTAAGAATGATGGCAAAGCCGTTGGCCTTGATGTGAACGAAAAAACACTCCGAGATCTTTCTCAATCCATTGCCGCACACATCGAACCAAAAATCTATCCACAAATTCGCGCAAGAAAAACGCAGGGCAAAAAATGCATTGAAATAAAATTTAGCGGTAAAGAAGCGCCGCCTTATTTTGCCTATGGAAAAGTCTTTATGCGTGTTGCCGATGAAGATCGTCAGCTTTCAATGCGAGAGCTAGAACATTTAATCTTGGCCAAAAACAACATGTCACAACATTGGGATGAATCGCCCAGCGATTTATCGGCAAAAGATATTGATGTTGCTCGTCTTAAAAGATTCTTAAAAAAAGCAGGGCTAAAATACGACAGCGTTTTGAATGCTCTCGAAAAACTGAACCTGCTCACAAAAATCAAAAACAAAAAATATCTGTTAAATGCGGCAGGGCTATTCTTTGGAAAAAAACAGATTTGTCGGCTGCGGTGCGCTGTATTTGGCGGAACAGGCAGTTCAACCATTATTGACCAGCATGATTACGAAGGCGATATTTTGGAGCTGATCGAAGAGGCACAAAAATACATTCTCAAAAACATTCACATCGGCATGCGACTTAATGGTCTTTATCGCGAAGACATCCCCGAAATTTCTGTAGAAGCTATGCGCGAGGCCATCATTAACGCCTTTTGCCACCGCGACTATCGTGATCCAGACGAAGTCCGTGTGGCTATCTTTAAGGATCGCGTTGAAATCCGCAATCCCGGTGAACTTTATGATGGGTTAACCTTTGCTGTCATGCGCAAGGGCAATGTTTCCAAACGACGCAATCCGCTTATCGCAGACTTGCTCCATCGTATTCACATGGTTGAAACCTGGGGCAATGGCATGAAGCTCATCCTTGCACAAGAGCCTGGTACTGAATTTCAAGAGGTTGCCAAAATCTTTGTTGCCAGCTTTGCTAGGCCTTCGTTTAAGTTTAAGGAACAAGACCAGTCTCAGCTGGCTTTGGAGAAAGTTTCGGTGAAAACTTCGGTGAAAACTTCGGTGAAAACTTCGGTGAAAATATTGGAGCTTTTAGCGGCCAATCCAGCAATGACAATGGCTGAGATTGCTAGCATTGTTGGCAAAACTGTGCGCGCCATTGAAATGGCAAGTTCCAAATTAATCAAGGAAGGTAAACTCCGTCGCATTGGTCCAGACAAAGGTGGGCATTGGGAAGTGGTGAAAGGCAAAAAATAATAGTTTAACCCTTCCAAACCCAACAGCCGCCTGCAAAAATATGGAACATCGCGCCGGAGCCTTGCGCGAAGGCGGGCAGACTTACGGCGAAGGGCAAAAAGCTGGCAGGAAAGAATAAATGATTGAAGATTCCAATCTTAGTGCGCTCAAATCTCGTCTTGAACAGCTGGATCAGGAAAGAGAGCGGGTAATCTCAGAGATTGAAAGATACAAACAAGACAAACCGCAACCAGAGCAACCCCCATTGTTGGGAACCACTGTTGCGACAAAAACACCAATCACCCCCGAAGAAAAAATTGATCTGTTCCTTAACCTCTTTTGTTGTCGCCAATCGGTGAAGGTTTTGACCTGCCCGAATTTGATACTTTGTTTTTGGCTATGCCGTTGTCGTTTAAGGGGCGCGTTGTGCAGTATGCTGGAAGGCTGCATCGGCAACATGCAGACAAACATGAGATCAGAATTTATGACTACCTCGACACGTCGAGTGGCCTGACAATCAAGATGTACAGGAACCGGCTGCGGGCTTATGAGTCAATGGGATATAAAATAGAGAACGATTAATAGTGGGCAGATTATTTGGAGGAATTGTAGGAAGAGGGGAAAGCGATACCGCTGAGGGGGCATTCCGTGGGTGAAAGCGGTTAAAATTTCTCGGCCCGTCAGTTGTGCAAAATCAAATTTTGTGCACTTAATGGGTTGCCATTTCTCAAGATGCCACAACCCCTCAATTCCACATCCAGTCTCTATGTGGAATTAAGGGGTTCCTTTCAAATCCATTTCTAGTTCTATTTACATCTATTAGAAATCAGTCTAACTAACTGTATTTACTTGATTTACTCAGGATATAACTTAACTCTAGTTCTATAATAGAACTATTAAGTTACACGCCAATGCCCTGTTTTGCTCGAACCAAACAATATTCTCAAACAAAGAAACAACTATTTTTTTAACAATTTCAAAGTGTTATATTTTTTTTGGGCTAGCCATAACCTTCCAATGGCCGCCCTTATCGGGTCCAATTCGTGTGATTTGGCCAGCCTCCTTGAGTTTTGCGATCTGTTTCTCAATCGCCCGGGTTGATACCCCCAAATCGGTTGCCATTTCCTGAATGGTTGCCAAGGGGTTCCTGCGCATCAACGACTGTATTTTCTCCGAACTTTTCTCCGAACTTTCCAACTCCACAGCATCCTCGAACTCAGCTTTTTCATGCACCGGCAAACGAATCAGAAAATACGTACGGTTGTCGTCCGTCTCAAACTCGGGGGGCTCTTGTTTCAGATTCGTTCATGGCTTTCCCTTTTTTTCTTCAAGCAGCTTTTTTACGTGCCGATCAAAATCGGACTCAAACAGACGATCCTGTACGATCCTGTATTTTTCAAACTCACTTTCTGCGTGGGCCTTGGCAATTTCTGTTGTCACATTTCCAGCATCCTGCAAAATCTTCCGGTCAGTTGCTTCAATGAAACGGTTCAGACGAACTTCCCAGTCCTTCATGGTCATTGGAATGTGCCGCAACGCCATATCTTCTGCAATATCCAGATAGGCCGAAACGAGCCTCTGCAGCTGCGACATTTCGTTTCCTGTCAGATAGTTTTTGGCAATGGCAACATCGAATTTTTGAATTTTCCCTTTCGGCGCGTCCTTCCAGGTGGTGAGCCCCATATGGTCTTTTCCGGCATCGGCGCGGTGATAGATGATTTCTGCAGCCGTCTGGCCGTGGATGGCCCAATGAAGCTTGTTTTGTACTGTGGCAAAAAAACGTTTGGTCGACTGGGCCGTGACATCATAATCAATGGCGGTCACGTAGATGTCGGTAATTTTCTGATAGAACTTGCGTTCGCTCAGACGAATCTCCCGAATACGTTGCAGCTGCTCTTCGAAATACTTTTTGGTAAGAACGGAGCCGTCATTCTTTAGACGTTCATCATCCATCGCATAGCCCTTGATGGTGAACTCCTCAATAATGGTGTTAGCCCATTTACGAAACTGCACAGCGCGTTCGGAGTTGACCTTGTAACCGATGGCAATAATGGCGGTAAGATTGTAGTGCTTGGTGTCATAGAGTTTCGTGTCAGCGGCAGTTATTCGAAATTTTCGAATAACTGAATCCTCTTCCAGTTCGCTGTCGGCAAATACCTTTTTCAGATGGTAGTTAATCGTGTGCGTTTCTACATCATAGAGCGCCCCAATCATTTTTTGTGTTAGCCAGATGTTTTCGTCTGCATAAACGGCCTCTACGCCTTTTCCACCACTGGCGGCTATATACGTAAGATATTCAGCTGCCGATGAACGAACAATCGAAGTTCTATTATTGGTGGAAATCTGCGAATGTTTTGGCCTCGCTGATGACAGTGATTGTTCCGTTTTCGTTTTTTTGCGAATCTGGAGTTTGTTTTCTTTTTTCATGACTTCTCCTAATGTTGGCTACTGAACGCCCGATTTCCACAACAGCTTGAGCTCCGGGAGGATGGTGTTGAAGAGGGTGGATTTGAGGGGGGGAGCTTTGGTTTTTTTGGTTTTTGATTTCATACTCTTAATCCCCATCATCATCGGTCAGCCCCGCAAACTTAGCCGTCATTGTTGGATTGCCTCTCGTCAATCTCTTAATAGTCAAATCTTCTGCCTTATTATTTGCAATAAAATTATGACGAAGGTAGCGTGGTGTTGAATTTGTTTTATGATATCTTGATATTACAAGCGCAACCCCGACCTCCGTCATGTTGATGTTCGAGTCTGAACAGCAAAATATGTCTGGGCAAAGGCGATTTCGGTTTTGCGGGGATCACCGTTTTGGGCGATCAGATAACAAGCGTACCGAGTCAATTTAATGTCATCAATATTTCGTTGTGCACCTTTTGCAAGGTCGATCATTTTCCCGACGTCGGCAAAATGATCCTCGATATTATGTTTTGAAGTTTGGCAGGCCGTTTTTGCCTTTTCAACAACTTTCAAAAAATTGTCCCATTTTTCGTACCCAAGCAGTCTTTGAAGGTCACGAGCCAACCAAAATTCGATAGACTCATCATGCTGGGCACAGTTTTCAAATTCACCATGAAGTTTTGTAATCAGTTCTTTTTTCATAACCTCAGGTTAGGGCAGTTTGAAAAAAAGATCGAGAACTTTGGAATTCAACCAAATTCATTAATCTTTGCCACCACCCTGCCACCAGCTATTTTCAACTATGCGAATTTCTTAGTTTTCTTCCTTTTCGCAGTGGTTTCAACGCCCACCGGCGCTAAACAAAACAGTCACGACAGACCCTTGTTGGTTTGTGGAAAAAAAAGACCCCTTCGATTTTTGATTAAAAAAATGAATTCGCACAGGGTGCGCTGTTCAACAGCTCACTTTTTATCGCCCACAATGGTTGCAATGATGATCCCATTCAAGGGCGTTTTGATCAGCCCTATGATCAGCCAATACACAACAACAGTGGGAGCCACGGTCATAAACGCGTATGTGGCCAACATGCCCGGCAACATACCCACTGCCCAGACACAAAGACCAAAAAAGGCCCCTTTGCAATAAACGCATTTTCCAGGCAGACCATTTTTTATTATGGTGTACACCACGGCCAAAATGATGCTCAAAACCAGGCTGGCAACCATGAAAAAAGCACCGGGTGGGCCATCCATGGGCTTCCAAATATTTGTGGGTTCGAGTTGATAAACCCAGCTGAAGAAATGGCCACAGGTAATCATTCCAAAAACCGCATTGAAAATCATAACGGCCAATCCTGCCAATAAGATTCTGATCGTTTGTTTCATAAAATTCCTCCAAAATAGAATCCATCGATTCAGCAACGCATCGTCAAATGTCTTTACCGACATGTTGTAAAGTTGAAGTGACTCCGCCTTCGCTTTTCCGTACAGGTTCCATTTCTCTCATTGTCTTCAAACACTTCTTCTCCTTCAAGTATTTCTTTTGTTCCCCTGACCCTGACTCTGCAATAATTTGACAGCTTCAAAGAAAGTGACATACAAACAGAACAGATGAAAGATTTTTCCCCCACTAAGCGAACCATTTTTAAAATCATTGGCGTTCTTCTCTGTATGGCTCTGGGCACCATTTTTGGCGCCACCTTTCTTTCTTTGCTCAATAGCCTTGAGCTACTACCCGCCACAACAAACGATGGCTTAGCCAATGCTTTGACTTATTTATTTTCTGGTGCCGCCATTGGATTTGTTATGTCGCTCATTGTTTCACTCATTGCTCTTAAAAAAAACCGTCTGCTGTTGACACTCATTATTGTGGGCATTCTCGCCCTGCTTTCGGTGGGAACCGTTGTTCTGTTGACGACCGTCTTTCACATTATACGGTGGTGAGTCTGCCAAAAAAGTGCCACCCTGCAACTCACTTCACCCTGCCCAACACCACAGACAGCAACATTTCTTTGGTTGTGGACTTGCCCTCATACGTGGCCTCACTGAGTACATACATTTGTCCGTCCAAGGCATCGTTCTTTAGCATCACATCGATCCAGAAAGTGAGCGTGGTTTGAACCTGCGGCAAACCCGGCGTTTCGAAGGGACCAGAATAATCCACGCGCAAATGATTGCCCTCAAATTTGGTTTGATAAAACTCCGGCTTGCCTATCACACCAGCACTACTTGTGAACGTGAGGCCCGAATCATTTTTGGAAATTTCTAAAACGTAGGGCTGAGAGGTTCCCACGGCGCCCGGCTGATTGGATTTGATCACCTTCGCGGAGCCGGTCCACTTACCCAAAAAAACGCCTTCATCCGGGGTGTCGTCAGCAAACTCCTGAAGTGTATAAAGAAGATCCTCAAACGTGCCCTCCCCGCTTTTATCGACAACCAGTTGCGACGTCTTTTCTTGAGGATTTTCCTGTGACTGAACAGGTGTCTGCGGTTCGATGATCTTACAACCCGCTATGACCATGCGTTTTTGTGCCTCAACAATATCGTTGAGGGCCTTAATCAGGAGATCACTGAGTTTTGTGATGTTGCGTTTCGTTTGCTCCATTTTTTTCTGGATCTCTCCCAAGGCCCAGTTCATGCACGCAATCTTGGATTCATTGCTGAGTTTTTTGGGGTCTTTGGCAAGGACCGCTTGGTCACATGTTTTTGATTGGTCCAGAGCCATCAAACCAACAGCCCCCCCTGCAAGTTTTGTTATGGATACCGTCAGGGCGTCCATATCTTTGCGAAGTTCATCCAGCCACGCTCTGTGTTTGCCGGCCTCATGGCTGTAGTCATCATATACCAAAACTAGTTGTTCGAGATTGTTCTTCAGCTCTTCACATGAGGATGAATCAGCCGTTGGGTTTTGCTGGTTTTCTGCGGCGACAGATAAGGACGCAACCCCCAACAAAACCAAGACAATAAATAGGCAAGATATAGAATGGATTACTTTCAAAACTGTTTTTTCACCACACCATTACGTATTTGGTTAGGCAACCCAACACCATCAGGTTAGCCAGCTTTTTGAGGGAAGTCAAAGAACGAGTTGAAACAAACACCCAATCCTCTTGCATCACAGACATAGGTCACAAAGCAGAAAGAACATCTTCATCCTCGGCAGATAGATTGCGTTTTCCCACATCTCCCGCCTGAATCGAGGGACAGGCAACACACGCTCACTTTTGCCCAGCAAAGACTTCTGGGGGTTTTCCTGTTTAAGCAATATTTGGTTCACATGATTTTTCTTTTGTGTGACTGGAACAAGGGTCAGCACGCACTTTAACAAGGGGAATCACAGACTCTTTCAAAACATCTACGACAAGGGAGGCCAGCACTTCAGAAAAAAAAGACTTTTCTGAAGACATCTGCACAGAGGGCTGTTTTTCATGAGCATGCGAGTTGCCGATACACCCAGCAAGCATAAATCCGGCTGTTCCGGCAACTCCCGTTGTGGTCAGGGGATATTTCTGTGTTAAGGCTTTTACATCCATGTCATTCATGACTTCTTGTTTAAGGTGATTCTTTTTTTCAAGAAAGGCTGCTTTTGCCACTGCTGCCCTCCAACTTAAAAACTCACTTTCACTCTTAAATGTAATATTTTTTTTGTCTGAATGACACATCATGTCGTGCCCAAATCTATTTCGTTGGGCTTCAAGTTCCTGCTCGTATTTTTTTGTTGTGATTCTCAAAGATTTTTTCTTTGTTTGAACAGCACCAACTTTTGATAATACCAATTTACCTACAATCAAACCACCTCCAGTGAGAACAAAACCCAACCATAAGTTGCCACCCAAAGCCCAGCCCAAACCTGTCGCCATTCCATACATCAAAAAGGAAACCGCGATCAGAAGGATCACAGTTCCAAGAAGGGCCTGAGTGGTTTTGGTTAAAAGACTTGTATAACTCTGTTTTGTAGCAGCAGCTAGACAATCAACTTTGGCATCTGCATAGGAAGCTCCGTATGCCAGCATTTCTTGGAGTTGGCATACGAAGGATTCTTCCTCTGCTGATCCTGTTATTGTTGTAGGATCTACCGATGATGCCATAAAACCCCCAAAAGCAAACCAGCGCCTGTCGCAATCAACAAAGACTGCAAAGGATGTTTTTGAATTTGGTGTTCAATACCCACTTTGAACTTTTTGGCTTGAATCATTCCTTTATCATAATATTGAGAGGCATTGTCTTGAACCAAATGAACAGCATCACTGGCAATCGTATTGGTCGCATTAGTGAGGTCCTTGAAGTCCTCGCGAAAGTCTGGCTTGGTCCCATTTCCAGCATAACCATCTTTGTGTTTGGATACAACGTTATCGTGTGTTGTTGACATTGAATTCTCCTGTTTAAATTATTCATATTTTAACAGGACTTACATACGATTCTGGAAGCACAGGAACAATCGGGGCAGACAGGTTTTTTGCCTAGGGGGTTTCCTGAGTGGTTAAAGAGGAAGAGAAGAGGGTCGGGAAGAGGGTCAAGTCAAGACTTGATACCGATCCTCTGCTTTCAAATGAAAGTTGGTGTCAAAGCAGGGATATCCCCCAGTCAAAAACAATATCTCCCCTGATCGTTTTTAAAGATATATTTACATATATTGATTTTTGAATTCACTAAATGAAATGGAAAATTTTTATGAAATTAATAAAAAATACGCTTGATAATATGAATGGAAGAATTGGCGTTCCGATTTTAATGTATCTGTTGGGAGTACCGGGGATTTTGGTCATTGTTCTCTGGTTTTTATTTTTCAGAGATTAATAATTGCTCCGTTGCTAGGATGAATTTATTGGGTGCTCGAGCTGGCCGCTTCAGGTTTTATTTTTTAATGGCAGGCCGTTGTTGTATATTTATGACTGAACAAAATGATTATCAACCCGGAATCCGCTTCTTCGTTATCGCGGCGGCGCTCGTGATCATCATCACGGGCATAAATCAGGCACAGTCAGTATTGGTGTCCTTCCTTGTCGCAATTTTTTTTGCCATCATCGGGACGCCACCCGTACTTTGGCTTCAACGAAAACGCTTCCCATCCATTGTTTCTGTGCTGCTGGTGGTGGCCGGCATGGTCACCATCCTGCTGATTTTCGGGACAATCGTAGGCGCATCAATCAACAACTTTTACACCAAGTTGCCTGACTATCAGACTCGTTTACAAGAACAAATCTCGGTATTTGGCGCATTTTTGACAACCAAGGGCATTCGGGGCATGGATAAGATTCTGCTCGGATATTTCAATCCAAGTGCGGTGATGAACCTGACCGCGCGCCTGCTTGCGGCGCTGGGTTCGGCTTTTTCGAACATCGTCCTGATTTTGCTCACCGTAACCTTCATACTGCTCGAGGCATCGAGTTTTCCCATCAAGCTCCGCGCCGTTCTCGGTCATCCTCGGCAGGTGTTTCCCCAGTTTACAAGGTTCATAGGCGATATTGAACGTTATGTGGTCATCAAGACTTTCATCAGTCTTGCCACAGGTATTCTGGTAGGGATATGGCTGTCCATTCTCGGCGTAGATTTTCCAATTCTCTGGGGCTTTCTGGCCTTTCTGCTCAACTACGTACCAAGTGTCGGCTCCACGGTCGCCGGCATTCCCGCGGTTCTTCTTGCTCTTATACAATTAGGAGTAGGCCAAGCCGTGCTGGCAACAGCAGGATATATGGCCATTAACTTCATTCTTGACAATGTGATTGAAACAAGGCTCATGGGGCAGAAACTTGGGCTATCAACGCTGGTTGTTTTTCTCTCGTTGATTATTTGGGGAAGCCTGTTCGGTCCGATCGGCATGGTTTTGTGCATACCGCTTACCATGACACTGAAGTTTACATGCGAGAACAATAAGGACACACAATGGATCGCTGTATTGCTCGGACCCGAGACACCCACTAAAAGCATTCCACCGGTGTCGCAAAAAGGTGAAAATGGGTGAATGGGTGAGGCCTTTCTGCAATAACCAAGGGTGGACAATGTTTGGGTATCAACCTCGGGATGTTTCGGATTCAAAGAAAAAATCAATCACACGACACTAAACTGAGGTTTTCGGACAGGCTCTAAATGAAACTCCTTTGAGATTATCAGAAAGATACCGCACGTGACGAGGCTGATCCAGATTTCTTGCCCCTGCCAAGCGGGCACCGAAATGCGCTGCTCCATGCCATAAAGAAAAACTTCCTGAAGGGGTCTTGCCAGCGTGGGCCACCAAGCTCTGCGCCGTCTTGAATAAAAGGCCAGACGGGACCGTACCTGCATTCATGCTCCTCGTGACCCCCATCTGACCCCCATCCCTACTGCGCACATTCCAAATACATGGCCGAAAGAACGTCTTCATCCTCTGCAGACAAATTGCGTTTTCCCGTATTCCCCGCATGAATTGAGGGGCTCAGGCATCACACACTCACTTTTGCCCGGCAAAAATCTCAAACTCCTCAGGGGTTTTGGACCGAAAAACAACATCCTTTCCGGTGACCGGGTGCTTGAAGCCCAACAGTCCCGCATGAAGCGCCAGACGTTTTGCCTTCCAGCGAGGATGGCTGGCACGATCTGCCTCATAGCGAACATCACCCAAAACAGGATGCCCCTGTTCTGCAAAATGTACGCGAATCTGGTTGCGACGTCCCGTCTCGAGAGTCACAGCGACCAATGTGGTGTCTTTATAAACCTGCTTGATTTTGTAGTGCGTGATGGCAAGTTTGCCATCGCCTTTGTCCTGCGTAGAATACTGATTCAGCCCCTTGTCCGTGGCCAGAAAACTCTTAAAGGTGCCCGTGGGGCTATCAAGCCGCCCTCGCACAATGGCCAAATACTCACGCAGGGGTTTGCGATTTTCAAACTGTGCTTTAATCTGCTGTGCAATCTTTTCATTTTTTGCAAACACCAAAAGCCCCGAGGTGTCGCGATCAAGACGATGAACAATCGACACCAGGCGGCGCTTGGGCTTGCCCAAACTCATGTACTGGCAAAGCGCCCCCACAACAGTGTTGGGCTCACGGTGATCGGTGGGCACAGTCAGGTACCCCGCTTTTTTATCGACAACCAAAATCCATTCGTCCTCAAAAATCAGGTCAAAGATCGGCGACCGATATTTTTTGGGAAGTTCTTTGTAGTTTCGGTTTTTATCGTAATGAACAGAGACCTCGTCCGACGCCCGCACCCTTTCTCCCGCGTTGTCACACACAACTCCGTTTAACAAAACACAACCGTGATCAAAAAGACCCCTGACTTGCGTGCGCGAACGCTCCGTGAGTTTTTGCACCACAAGATCAATGCGTCCCGTTTCGTTTTCTTTGATTAAATGTTTTACCGAAGTCATAAATAAGTCATGGAGTACGGTCACTCTTTGATTATAAAATTTTGCGAGACGACATCGATTCGATTCTCGCGAGACAAAGGGTCGTTCAAGGGACAGGTCACACGGTAAATCCCGGGCTTTGCCGGGGCAGATTTTTCCCCATGCCACACACACCATGATGTCGTTTGTGTCCAACTGAATTCATATGTTTTTTTGGGGTCAATGTAGGCTTCAGACATGTTGCATTGCACATCGTCATCACAGGAACAGGAAACACTGGGAACGGTTGTCCATTGCTGGTTCAAAAATTGTTCCAAGGGGCATGGCGGATTTGAGTACGAGTCGACACGCACACTTTTCCCGGAATGATTGGTGACACTGATTCTCACCGCCTCACCCTTGGCGTAAGCAGTTTTGTCGGTGGTCACCAAAAAAAGGTTGGGGGTGAGCTGTGTTGGCAATGGTGGCGTTTGTGCCAAAACCGTTTGTTTCACAAAAAAACAAATCACTAAGGATACAAATAAAATCGGTGATATATTTTTCATTGTGCCTCCTGAACAACCAGACCAGCCAATAACAACGCTGTGTTAAACAATGTCTCGAACTTACGTCGTTGAGCATAAATCGGTTTTGCATTTAAGTCGAGAGCACTGATTGGTGCCCTTAGGGGAAAAATTCGGTTGGTTCTTCACACTGTTTTAACAGGTCGGCAAAAACATCCGTGCCCGACCGCCCATCTCGTTCACGCAGATTAAAAGCAGGGTATTCAGGATCCACATTGTGCAGGTGCATGCCCAAAGTGATGAGGGCATTTTCAACATCAATTTCCAGACCAATCTGGTCTGCATAGTGACTGATGAGCGCAATCCAGCGGGCAGACTGTTCCCATGCCGCTTTTCTTTGTGTTCCAAAAGATTGCCCTCTGTTAATGGGGGACTCACCAAAAGACAACCCTCGCATGACAACACCTGTGCGGCTATGCCGCAACGGCAAAGTGAGCGGTGGGATGCGGTTTGTTTCTTTCAGCCAACATGCCTCCTCGGAACACCGTGTGGCCTGCATGCGCGCCTGTATCTGATCATACATGCTGTTCATATAACCCAAGAGAGTCTTCTGGTGCTTGTGCGAAAAATAAATCACCATGGGATCAGCCCTTTCCAACTCCTCTTTAACCAGGGCCAATTTGAATTCAAACGGCGTGGCCCCCGACCTTCTTTTTCTGAGCGCCAACAAGTAGCGACAAATAGCTGGAGCGTGTCTGGGCACTACCGATACATAGATCCTGCCATGAGGTTCGTTTTGGACAACACTGCTCTTGCCCCTTTCCCAACTGATCAACCAGCCAAACTTTCTGTCTAGATTCATGCCTTCCTTGCACAACTTTACCATTTCAGCTTCGTACCATCTGTTGAAGGGGCTTTCTTCTGCCTCGGAGGCTATCAGGGTTTGACCGTCTGTTCTGTGGCCCGGTTCGTCGGCACGATGCGTGAGATTGACATGATCGAGGTACAGATCAGGCACCCTAACAGCACTAAGATCCAGCCCTCTTTTGAGACCTCGTAAATACGCTGCCACAACATCACCAAACCGACTGCGGCTGATGATTGATGCTGTTCTGGGGGAAAGCTGTGGCAGGTCTGCTGGCCTTATCGATAAAGGTTTGTTTTGTTCAGAAAAAACAGAGGGGGCAAACACAGTCATTCCAGAAGGCGTGATGACAAGCGAGTCTTCTGGGAGATCACAAAATCTTTTTATGGTGATCCTGACACCTTCCCTTTGTCTGAGCTCAGAAACGACAGGCATTCCTTTCATAGCTTTGCCTGTGAAGACCGTGACATTTCCGGAGGGAGCGATGATGGCGCAGGGGATGTTGGGTCTGCGGGGCGTCAGCAGAGATACCCCGCCTATATGCTCAATGTCTACATGGGCCTGTGGATCATCCATTTGGCCAGGCCGCCCTTTGACATGCTCAAAATCCCCAAGCCTCATGAGCAGTGGCAACAGGGGTTGTCCTGCAAGATCTCGCACAGGTGGCTCAATCCCCTTGGGCATGAGAGACGGGCTTGCCATTTCAAAACCAGAGGCTTTGGCCACAACAGTTTGTCCCATCACTTCTGGAGACAATGCCAGCTGTGTGGCAAAGGGAGATAGTCTGGGGATATCTGGTGCCATGCAGATTTCATCGTCAGGTGTTGTCAAAAGTTGCCTGTAAACGGACTCCGGACTCCCATTCCTGACCTTTTCTGGTTGATTTTTAGCATCAAATCGTTTACTATAGTAAATAGATTTTGTTAATAAATATGTATTTTCAAATAATTAAAAACATTGCCGCAAACAGATCTCTACAAAAAACAGACCTAGCACGTTTGGCGGCAGTGTCTAACGCCACGGTTACAAAGTGGTTCAAACAAGCTGACAGGTCAGATTTTGTAAACATCGAAACCAAAAGCTTGTTTGGTCTTGCAAGAGGACTTGGTGTTGATGTGAGCATTTTTTTGAGCGAACGACGACGACTCCAACCCCTCCAAACCAGTTTTTTGTGGGACAACCTTTTCCCCAACATGGAGACCTTTGTTAAGGCCGTTGTCCAAAAACGCTTGCCCGCACTGGCAAGGTTGGTAGAAGTGCTCGGACTTCGCAATGCTTCCCTTGTGGCAGGTGATGTGATTTACAAAAAATTTTCAGATTATAAAAAATTCATCAAACCCGTCCGTCGTCAGCAAATGGAGGTCTTGTGCCAAATACTTTATCAACCCTAACTCCTTTTCCACACATCGATTCAACCGTCACAACAATGGCTCAACGAGAAGCCTTGCAAACAATCTTTCAAGGCCTGGATTTTGGTGTGTGGCTTGTGGGTGGAACAGCTTTGGCAGGTTACTACGCAAGACACAGAGTTTCGTACGATCTTGATCTCTTTGCCGCAACAAAATCACACCATCAAGCCACAGTCCTTGCCATAAAGACTCTGGCCGACAAAGGATGGGGGCTTGCCAATGTTGTACACACACCCCATTTCTTTCACGTTGAGGTCAAGGCGCCAGGCAGCTCGTTTACAATTGACGCTGTGTTGGATTCCCCTCTCCATACCATCGGCAAAGCACACACGACAGAAGATGGCGTAACGGTAGCAAGCCTTGATACGCTCTTTGCCATGAAGTGTGCTTGCCTGATTAGCCGATGCGCTGAGAAGGATTTGTATGATCTGTGGTGGTACTTGGAAAAAAACCCCGTCAGCATGGAAGAAATGATCGTGCACGGTGCACAATTTGATGGTGGGGTGAACTGTGAAGCGCTTCTGATCAGCGTAGGCGGGAGCACCCTGCGTCGAGAGGCATGCGGATTTATCGTGCCAGGGTCGGGCGTAACGGCAGACAACGTGTTCAATACAATCTCGTTATTAAAAAAAGAGTTTGTGATAAAACTTAAAAAAATCTACAAATCACTTCCGGCGTCGGAAAGGGCTTCTGTCTTAAGAGAGAGCGCGAAGGACATGAAGCAAGATAATTCGTGATACTCGGAAACAGTCAAATCTTATTGTGTATTTATTCATGTTCATCATTGATCATAATAAGGAAAAACCGATTGACCGATTGTCAGAGGGGATTGAAACTGCAATCATCGGCAAGATTGTAATCAAAAACACGTCCGTCGGGGGCTTGGAATCTTCTGTTTCGTACCAAAACGCTCCACTGGGATCGCACAGGCGTTTTGAGCACATTCCCAAAACAAGCATTTGTTGCTGAACAAGGTCCCAATCTTAATCCTAATAACATCGAAGGGCACTCCTGATAATAGAGGTGATAAAGATAAATGCCTGTACGAACGGCCCCCACCATATTGTCGGTTGTCGCAGTCCGCGCTTCGGTTGTCAGACCAAATATTTTGGGCATGGCAGATACCGACAAAACAGCTAAAATTGCCAGCACCAAAACCAACTCAATGATGGTGAAACCCTGTCGTCTCATTCCCCCCTCCATTTTTCTTTTTTAGACAGTCCTTAACAACACAAGACAGCCTTATCAACAACGGCAGACACAGCATTTCCATGGTATCACTACAGAGGTTTGTGTGTAAAGAAATAGACACTGCCTTTCTGTGCCTTTCTCAAAACGAATTGATCTGTTCGATAATCTCCCCTTTTGAAAAACATCTCCCTTTGCCAATGCCCGGACAGCCATTGGCAATGACTTGCCAGTAGGCTTCGTTTCGCAGGTTTGAGAACCAAAACGGGAACGTACGACACTGCTGGGGCCGCACAGCATATATCGTGCACCCTCGACCTGTTTCGAAAAAATAACAGCGCCCATCACCATGTTCCCTGATTGAATAACTGTCTTTGAAGGGATACAGGTATTCTTTGACAAACCTTTTTATTGGCCTTTTGTTGTGTGCCGCAATTTTTTTGATCTCTTCTGCCGAGACATAAATGGTTCCCGGATCACCCGTGCAACAGGCGCCACATTGCTGGCATTCAAACCTGATGCCATCGTCAAAAAAACAGGCAGGGTCATGTTGATCTTTCATGCCATTCACATTAATCTTCCTACGTTCCTTTGCAAGAATGATTTTTCATGACTTATTCCTATCTTCAAATCATTTTCCTTTTTGCCTGTGCCTTTTTTGCCGGGTTGGTCGATACGATCGCGGGCGGGGGAGGCATCATCACCATCCCTGCCCTGCT
>AMFJ01018851.1_pt1 | contig 16545 bp, 21 predicted proteins | sample 427208 | NCBI WGS metagenome assembly AMFJ01 (sample SAMN02954298, study PRJNA114691) | groundwater metagenome | biome: aquatic; feature: subsurface aquifer; material: sediment; isolation source: subsurface aquifer sediment | place: USA: Rifle, CO | collected 2008-08
CTATAGGCTATGGTGCCGCACAAATCCAATTGGATTATATTCGATATAATACAAAACAGCCTGCCTCAGCGCAAAACGCCATTAACATTCACAAAATTATTCAATGGTACAAAGAACGATTGGCTGCCCAAAACATTCCTTTACAAGTAGATGTTTTTGGTATTACTAGTTTCGGTGAAGAAAAACACATTGGCCAAAGTATTAAATTATTTTCTCAAAGTGTTGATGTATTATGCCCCATGGTATATCCCTCTCACTATGAACCATTTCCCGTACATTTCGCTGCACCTTATGACATTGTATATCGTTCTCTTATTTCCATTAAGAAACAATTTAATAACCCATTACCCTTTAAACTGTATCCTTACATTGAATTATCCAACTACCACTATCCTCTCTCACGCGAGAAAAAATTAAAATATATCTATGCCCAAATCAAGGCAACCCAGGATGCTGGCGCGGACGGTTGGTATGCATGGAGCCCGCATAACCAATATGATAATTTGTTCCACGTGCTGGAAACGTATCCTGTAAAATGATATCTGACATATATGGACTCGGTAGGCTCCCACTATCATAATGATTTTATTGATATATTACCCTTAAACATTAAGATGAGAGTATTATTTTGAAGCATACTTATGCTATAATATCAAAAATTAACCGGAGCATTTACACATGAGCTTGCCAAGGCTTCTATCTGACGATGAAGAATCACTACTAGATGATTCGACGAGTGGAATAGCGCCAGGTTTTGTTCGTGCCTATCAATACAACCAATGCGAGGCCATGATAGAAAGATGGAAAGAAAATAAAAAAAATAAACAAACATGCCTTGGGTATGCTGAGACTTTATATCGGTTTGCAACAATACCGAATACAACCTCTGCCAGCGTGTTTTTTAGCGAGCATAATTATGATATAGCACATCTTCTTTTTGATGGCGCCTATACTCTTTGTCCTGAAGATAAAGAAAATGCAGCATTAAGAACTAAGATCGCTGTCGACTATGCAGCCTTTTTAGAAAGGGCGCAAGAAAAAGGTTTGAGCCTGCCTAATACAACCTTTAAAAAGCTGCATGACCTTTATCAAAAAGTAGCAAGACAATCTATAGATGAAGACATAAAAAAGCAAGCAACGGAAACTCTCCAACGTTGGGAACAAAGAGGGCAAGAAATTCTAGCACATCTCTTGAATTCCAACAGTAATAAATTGCCCGCAGTGAACGAATTAAGCTTATGTACATATGTACTTTCTGAAGAAAAACTTAATCCTCCTCAAACTAACACCCTAACCAATAAAGCGATTGGATGCTTGTTTAATCATCCCCCTAAAACTCAAATAGCTGTTGCTCTTTTAGAAGGAGCCGCAAAACAAGATCAAGATGATGTCGCAAAAATTCTAATGATTGCAAACAAAAGTTGGCAGAAGAGACCTCTTGAGCCAACTCTACGTGAAATGATAACGTTAATGCAGAAGATAGAAGTGAAGGACGAAGATAAGAAAAAAAAGATTATTGCAATTTTAAATAATAAAGAAGGATTTACTGGTTTAAGACATGCAATAACAGATTATTTGATTCAACAAAATCAAGCAACGGATGTTGTAGGGCAAAAGAGCCTCTTATCAGATTGGCTTAAAACACCCGTTAATAATGTAATTATTGATTGGCCCAACGAACCCACAGGAAAGACACGTAGCTGGAAAAAATTAGTCGCCGCAGCGAAAAAAGAAGCAAAAGAAACACTTCATTCTTCCCGTTTATTATTTTTTTCGGATCCAAAACTCAAGCATCAGTCCAAATCCAAAAAACCACTCCCATTGACGAAAAGACGATAGAATCCCTATAAGGCCTTTAAAAAGCTCCCAAAAAATTGCTAACACAGAACTATTATCATTTATGATATCATCCTAAATTTGGCAGTTGTAACCGTAGCGAGAAGGGCTACTGCACATGACATCACCTACCATCGCTATCATTGGCGCAGGAAATATGGGAGCTAGCCTGCTTGGCGGATTAATTAAAACAGGCCTATCCCCCGCCCAATTGTGGATTACCGATCCAACAACCGAAAAATTGCATAGCCTGCAGCAACAATTTCATGTTCATGTCACAGAACATAATCAAGATGCCGTCGAACTCGCTGATGTGATTATTTTTGCAGTAAAACCGCAAATAATGGAAACAGTGACCCAATCCTTAAGCCATTTAATACAAATGCGAAAACCGTTAATTATTTCTATTGCTGCTGGCATTCGTGAAAAAAGTTTACAAAATTGGTTAGGTAAACATATCGCGATCGTACGTTGCATGCCAAATACCCCTGCGTTGATTTGCGCTGGCGCATCTGCATTACATGCCAATTCTGTAGTGACTGCAGCACAGCGCGATCTTGCTGAATCCATTTTACGTACCGTTAGCACAACAGTCTGGTTAGAAAATGAAGAACAAATGGATGCTGTGACTGCTTTATCCGGTTCTGGTCCTGCTTATTTCTTTTTAGTCATAGAGGCGTTGCAAAAAGCAGGTGAAACACTTGGATTATCGTCTAACATTGCTCAATTACTTACGCTACAAACTGCATTCGGTGCGGCACGTATGGCACTAGAAAGCAAAGAATCCATTGTGGAATTGCGCAAACGCGTAACCTCGCCGGGTGGTACAACAGAAGCCGCTATCTCAGTCCTTGAAGCAGCGCACATCCGTGAATTATTTGCCAAAGCATTAGATGCAGCACAAAAACGTTCGGCAGAACTCGCCAAACAATTTGATCACAAGGACAATCGATCATGACAAATTCATTCAATAATGCTGGATTATTTTTAATTAGCACGTTATTTAATTTATATCTTGTTATTTTGGCGATTCGCTTAATTTTAGCTTATGCCCGCGCTAACTATTTTAATCCATTGACTCAAATCATTATAAAATGTACTCAGCCATTAGTTGCGCCATTACGCCGTCTCTTTCCAACCTATCGAGGCATTGAATTTGCTACACTCATTTGGATTATTATTTTTGAAGCAGCAAAAATTTTCCTGCTAAGCACACTCACATTTGGCATGCCCTATTTAACCAGCCTACTATTATTTTCAATAACTGACACTCTAAAATTACTATTAAGCACATTTTTCTATGCTGTTTTATTACGCGCCATTTTAAGTTGGTTTCAACCAAGCTCTTCGCCTGCAAGTGAATGGCTCGAACAAATTTCCGCTCCCATCATGCGCCCTTTGCAACGTATTATTCCTCCGATTAATGGTATTGATATTACCCCTATCCCTGCATTGATCATTTTGCAATTATTCATTATTCTGCTGCCATGAAAATTATTCTTGCCAGCAACAACGAAGGCAAAATAATTGAGTTGCAAGCTTTCCTTGATGCATTCAATTATACCATTGTTCCTCAAACACAGTTGGGCATTCCAGAAATGGCTGAAACAGGATTAACTTTTGTCGAGAACGCAATTGCAAAAGCGCGATATGCTTGTCAATTGGGCAAACAGCCCGCGATTGCGGATGATTCAGGATTAGTTGTCCCAGCACTTGCTGGCGCACCTGGAATCTATTCTGCGCGTTATGCGGGTAAAAACGCAACGGCTCATGCAAATATTGAAAAGCTATTAAGCGAAATGCGTGATGTTCCGCCTGAAAAACGTGGCGCTCATTTTCATTGTACGTTAGTTTATCTTACACACGCAGAAGATCCTGCTCCGCTTATTTGTGAAGGCATTTGGGTAGGCTCTATCTTGTCTGCTCCAACAGGAACACGAGGCTTCGGTTATGATCCTTTATTTTATGATCCTTATGAAAAATGCAGCGCTGCTGAATTATCCTTAGAGAAAAAAAATAAAATCAGCCATCGTGGCCAAGCTTTACGGGCACTTATAGAAAAATTAAAAAAACAAACCCTATAAAAATAGCGGATAAACATATGTACGCACTTAGAGTAGAAAATCTTAAAAAACACTATGCAAATGGTTTAATTGCCTTAAAAGGAATTAATCTAAAAGTTGCCGAAGGTGATTTTTTTGCTCTCTTAGGACAAAATGGTGCGGGAAAATCAACAACCATTGGTATTTTATGTTCGTTAATAAATAAAACTTCTGGTTTTGTATCTGTGTTCGATCATAACATTGATGAAGAACTTGAAGCAGCCAAATCTTGCATTGGTGTCGTACCACAAGAATTTAATTTCAATCCTTTTGAAAAAGTTTCGCAAATCATCATTAATCAAGCAGGATACTATGGCATACCACGTAAAATGGCTTATCCGCGCGTTGAGTTATATTTAAAAAAATTAAACTTGTGGGAAAAGCGCAATCAGATCGCTTTACACCTGTCGGGCGGATTAAAGCGACGGCTCATGATTGCTCGTGCGCTTGTTAATGAACCCAAGCTATTAATTTTAGATGAGCCTACCGCTGGTGTGGATATTGAATTACGCCATAGTCTATGGGAGTTTTTAATTGAACTTAACCAACGAGGCACAACGATTATTTTAACCACGCATTATTTAGAAGAAGCAGAACATTTATGTAAAAATGTAGCGATTATTGATCATGGGGAAATCATCGAACATGCCAATATGAAATCATTCATTAATCGTTTGCATATTCAGACATTGATTTTGGATGTGACAGCGCCCATTGATGTTGCACCTGAGCTGCCAGATTATCCCTATCAACTACTGGATAAAATGACACTTGAAGTCGAGCTTCATAAAACACAATCATTAAATTCTTTATTTAGCCTGCTTAGTCGCCAGAACATTCAGGTGGCGAGCATGCGTAATAAAACCAATCGATTGGAAGAATTATTTGTTCGACTTATCCGAGAAAACAAGGCAAAAACATGAAAAAAAATTTAATTGCACTGCAAACTGTTTTAGTCAAAGAAATGACTCGTTTTTTACGTATTTGGTCGCAAACGTTATTACCGCCAGCGATTACTATGACGTTATATTTTATCATTTTCGGAAAATTAATTGGCTCGCAAATCAAAGATATTCATGGATACAGTTACATGCAATACATCGTTCCAGGACTCACGATGATGGCCATTATGACAAGCGCCTACGCTAACACGTCATCTTCATTTTTTGGCGCAAAATTCAGTAAAAGCATCGAAGAAATGTTGGTATCTTCTATGCCAAATTACATCATGCTCCTGGGCTACGTCATAGGTGGTGCGTTACGCGGTATGTTAGTCGGAATTATTGTCTTGCTCATTTCTTTGTTTTTTACACACTTACATATTCATCATGCCTGGATCGTGCTATCAATAGCGCTGTTATCTTCTCTGTTATTTTCTCTAGGCGGTCTCATCAATGCTATCTTTGCCAAAAAATTTGATGACATTTCCTTTATTCCAACTTTTATCTTGACGCCTTTAACTTATTTAGGCGGTGTTTTTTATTCAATTAAACAATTGCCCGATTTTTGGCAAAAAATTTCGATACTTAACCCGGTTTTGGATATTGTTGATACATTCAGGTACGGGATGTTAGGAATATCCGATATCAGCATTTATCTAGGTTTTACACTCATTTGTAGCCTGTTGATAGCTCTCTTTAGCGGATGCCTTGTTTTACTACAAAAAGGAATTGGCTTAAGAACATAATTCATCTGCAAAATACAAAAATTTATGCTATCTTTTTGATTAAATCCTCTTATTATGGACGGGAATAATTGCATGAGGCACCCTAACAGACCCCTTTTTAAATCGCGTGAATCACAAAATCATGGGGGATGGTTTTCTATCGTTTCAATCATTTTTCCGCTACTGATTTCAGGCATTGTTTTTTTCATTTATTATTACATACTGCAAAAAGATATTTTTCCGCAATGGATTGAATACATTTATTTAACTGCAAAAGTAATCATTGTGTTAGAACTTATTATTGCTTCTATGCGTTCTTTATTTGGACCTATTATTGCGATTGCGTTAGGATTTTTAAATCTATATCAAATTCAAACGACTGGATTAGCGCCACTCTCTAGTAATGATGCATGGCAGCTGATTATTGCGGGTGCATTTGGTTTTTTAATAACCATCGTAGTTAAGGTATTTAAAAATCGAGGATAACTCATGCTAAAACATATAATAGCCATCACCGTTATCAGTCTTATCATTATTATAAGCATGCCTTACACACAACAAATGTTGCAGTATGTCGTCGCGGCACACGATTGGATTTCCGATATGCTAAAAGAAGTATTTTCTGTTGATCAGGCAGGTGATATTATTCGGCAATTAATCGCATTATTAGTTATTCCGTTAGTAGTCAGCTTAATTCCCGCCATTATTTATTGGTTAGCAAGGCGTCAAAAACTGCCTTATTTTATGGAATTAGTATGGGTCGTGTGGTTAGTACAAACAGCTGCTATCGTGATTACGTTTAAAGCAGCTTAACCTAAATATAATACGCTGTTTTTACCATACAGCTTGCGGTAAAGTGCATCATCTTTTTAACCCAGCGAGGTAACGTAGCAGCACCTGCAAGAAGTGCATCATCACAATGTTGCGCTTCATCTTCACGCATTTGTCGCAAAATGTGCAAACTCTTCTGATCTTCTTCAGGCAAAAGTGCTGCCTGTCGCTCTAAATGTTTAACGACCTGACTTTCTGTTTCTGCTAAAAAACCCAAGCTCCACTTATCACCGATTATTCCTGCCGTTAAACCCATGGCAAAAGAACCTGCATACCAAAATGGATTGAGATAACTGACATGGCTATTCAATTCTGCGAGACGTCGATTACACCAAGCTAAATGATCACCTTCCTCAATAGCCGCTTGTTGCATTTTTTTCTTTACATCATGCCGGTGCGATACCAAACCTTGTCCATGATACAACGCCTGAGCACATACTTCTCCAGCATGATTGATGCGCATTAAAGCAGCTGTATGTTGGCGTTGTTCACGTGTTAAATCAACCTCAAGGATATTTTCTGCAGGGTAGGGACGTGCGGTTGTTTTAGCATTCGCTGAAATAGCCCGTAAAGCTTGATCAACCCCAAGGCAAAGATGATCTAGTAATGTATAATGTCGCTTTTCTGACATACTGTGCCTCTTTGATAACTATGCAAAATATTTTCAAAACTGAATTAATTAAAAAACACCGTTCGCTTCCTGCTCGAGTCACTAAAATCACGACACCGCATGGTGACGTGTTAACGCCCACTTTTATGCCGGTCGGCACACGAGCATTTGTTAACTGCATGACGCCAGATGATCTCATCAATACCGACAGCCAAATTATTTTAGGAGGTAATACGTATCATATGCTATGTGCCCCCGGCATGGAAATTATTCGCAACGCGGGCGGCATGCATCCATTTATGCGCTGGGACAAGCCTATGCTCACCGACAGCGGCGGCTTTCAAGTGTTTAGCTTATCCAAGAATGGCAACATTTGTAAAATCGATGCAAAAGGCGCACATTTCAAGCATCCCATTACAGGGCGGGTCATCCATCTTACGCCGCAATCCTCTATTCAAACCCAAAAAATGATTGGTGCCGATATTATCATGGCATTCGATGAATGCACGCCGGAAAGCGGCGGCGAGCAGGCCGCATTACAAGCCATGGAACGCACTCATCGTTGGCTACATGAATCCATCGAAGAACACCAAAAACATCCCGCCTCTGTCTATGGCCATCACCAAGCCTTGTTTGGCATCATTCAAGGGGGTAGTTTTCAGGATCTTCGCAGACAAAGTACAGAATTTGTTTTATCCGCTAATCTAGACGGCATCGCGATCGGTGGCGAAGTGATCGGTTTTGATATGCAAAAAACAGTAGAAGTGATTGGCTGGATTCATCCTATGTTGCCCGACAACAAACCACGTTACACGATGGGGGTGGGCTTAAGCCCGCAAGATTTAATTGATGTGGTTGCTAAAGGAATTGATTTATTTGACTGCGTTGCACCCACCCGTAATGCACGACATGGATCGCTGTATTGTGGCCAAATTGTGGAAGAGCAGGATTGGCTGCGTTTCGCTGTTGATGAAAACAAAGGCAAAATTCTTATCAAAAAAAGTATCTATGCAAAAGATAACAATCCCATTATGGAAAATTGTTTATGCTATACATGTAAACAGTATTCTCGTTCTTATTTACATTTTCTTTTTAAGCATCAAGCTCTCATTTATAATAATCTTGCCTGCATTCATAATATCCATGTGATGCAAGAGGTCTGTGCTAGAATGAGAAAAATCATCTTGATGAGTCCGCGCTTGTTTTAAAAAATAAATTAGCCTAACATATGGGCGATTAAATAAGCTGAGGAGCACTACAAGATGTTTACTATAAAAAAACGTAAGACCGATTCTCCGGGCACCACAGAAACAAAAACACCAGAAGATGAAAAATTGTTATCGTTAGAAGCTCGCCAGACAGAATTGCAGCGACTGCAAATTGAAGTCACCATTCTGGAAGATGAAGTAGCTTTTTTAAAAACACGAATTGATGAGAAACGTGAGGAAATTGCAGAAAAAAGTAAATTAATTGATGACATGGCTATTTTTTTCTCAGACGTGAGCCTTCCAAAAAGCTTATCAGAAAATGAACAAAAAACCCTGGAATCATTGCGTGAATTATTCAACCTTTTTCTTGATAAACATAATATTCAAAATGTATTTGGCTATTTAGACCGGCGAAGTGAAAAATTCGCATTTATTATTTTTCCCAAAAACCGATATGTGGATCAAACAATAGAAGGTAGCGATGCTATTCGTTTATTACAAATGAAAGACGGCATTCATTCCTCTATAGATCTGATCACAACCATTGGACCACGGACAATTATGGCACATGATGTGGTGCGATTGCCGCGGGACAACATTCAACTGGCGATCAACGAGCTAAAACAGCGGATGGATTTAACTCCGGAAAGCTGCGCTTCAAGAGAAAGGAACGCCTCCTACTTCAGGAAGTAACATTGGGCATAGAAATAATCCATTTTGCTATCGCAAGAATTCATGCCATAGTGCTTATGTGTTGGCGGGAGCGCGTTAACGTTAAATAAACAAGGACTGTTCAACATGACGATAATGGAAATACAACCGGATCTCGAAATATTTGCCCGTGTAGTCATTGCATTTTTATTAGGTGCTTTAATTGGCTGGGAAAGAGAGCGGCATGGTATTTCTGCCGGCATTCGCACGTATGGCGCTATTTCTTTAGGTGCCTGTGTCTTCGGGGTTTTGTCCTTAAGCGTGACAAATGCGGATCAGTCTCGCATTGCTGCCCAAATTGTTACAGGTATCGGTTTTTTAGGTGGCGGTGTGATATTTCGTCAAGGAGATTATGTCAGCGGCTTAACTACGGCAGCAACTCTATGGGCAACTGCTGCTGTTGGTCTTGCCGTTGCGTTTGGTTTCTACTTAATCAGCATATTAACTTCGGTATTAATTTACTTATTACTCTATTTGCCGCGTTTGCCTTTCTGGAAAAAGGTACGAGGGAAATAACTATCTCTATCGGCTAAAAATTAAATTACACCATTTTATCTATTTTGCAGCCAGCAAATGAATTGTCAACAGACCCTACAATAATCCCTATTTTCTTACCATAACATGTTATAATTTATGATAACGAGGAGGTTTTAATGATGGCACATGTAGCCTTTGATACATTAGCCTATGCAAACAAACTGAAAGCCGCTGGCGCTGACCCTAAACTTGCGGAAATTCAAGCAGAAGCGACGGCTGAAATATTATCTACCTTGGTCAATGAACAACTTGCCACTAAATCAGACATCAAAGATTTAAAAATAGATATCAAAGAATTAGAAATGCGACTACAAGCTACTTTTTTTAAAATGATTAGCGCTGCGGTTGCTATTTTAGGTGGTTTACAAATCCTATTTCACTTTGTTAAGTAGTAATTCTTGCAGCTCACCACTTTCATACATTTCTACCATAATATCGCTACCGCCAATAAATTCACCTTTAATGTATAATTGCGGAATCGTCGGCCAATTAGAAAATGCTTTGATACCTTGACGAATTTCCGGATTATCTAGCACATTCACTGCAACAAATTGATCGACTCCACAGGATTTTAACAGTTGGACTGCGCGAGATGAAAATCCACATTGCGGAAATTGTGCTGTCCCTTTCATGTAAAGCACCACTGGATTTTCAGTAATTTGTTTTTTAATGGTTTCTTGAATTGACATCGTTTGTTCCTCTATCTGTTATACCGTTCATGCTGAGGAGCGATGCGCAGCATCGCGTCTCGAAGCATCACAACATCCCCAATTGCAATTTAGCAACATCCGTCATCATGTTTCGATCCCACGGAGGATCAAAAACTAATTCCACTTTGACTTCCGTCACATCTTTAATCGTACGAAGTTTTTGTTCAACCTCAGCAATCAACACCGGCCCCATACCGCAACCCACTGCGGTTAATGTCATTTTGATGCCGACGTTTGTTCCATCGACGTGACATTCATAGACCAATCCCAAATCCACAATATTGACTGGGATTTCTGGATCAAAACAAGTTTTTAATAACGTCCATATTTTATCTTCCAATGCTCCTTCCATGGCATTGATATCCGGATCTTCCATGATAATCATACCTAATGCGTCGCCATCTTTTCCTGCCACGCGTGCCAGATTACCATTCACATACACCGTATAAGCATTGCCTAACGCTTGCGTAATATAAACAAGCGAACCTTTTTGTAACGTCACACTAACTCCTGATGGAATCAATAGCGCTTGGCAATCTCGTTGTACTTCTATGGTATCTTGTTTAAGCATCTCTTTCTCGATCTATTCAATTGTAAAACTTTCGCCGCAACCGCAGCGATTTTTTTCATTTGGATTAATAAAAACGAGGCGCTTTTGTTTAAGTCCGATTGTCGTATCGGCAACATAATCAATCACTACGCCTTTGACAACATTTTCACTTTCAGGATCTACATAGACATGCAATCCATCTTGCGCAACAAAGTGAAGATCTTTCATCTTCACTTCAGTAATAACATCTGGAACATATGCATACCCAGAACATCCCGTTTTTTTAATCGATAAACGAAATCCAATACTACCTGACTGTTTTGCCAACATCGTTTTGATATGCAAAACAGCTGCATCAGTCAACGTAATGATATTCATATCACTTCCTCCGTTGTTACGGAATCTGCATTCCCTGCTAACGCTGCGATCAGCGTATGCCATGCCAGTGTCGCGCATTTTACACGCACCGGAAATTCGCGCACACCACCAAATACAGCTAATTTAGCTAATTTATCTGAAAGTTGTCCCTCGGTAACTAATTGATGAAACGCATCAAATAGTTCTTTCGCTTCTGCTTCCGTTTTACCTTGCAATGCCTCCGACATCAGTGACGCTGAAGCCATAGAAATGGCGCAGCCCACGCCTTCAAATTGAATTTTTTCAATAATACCTTCGCGTTCCTGCACATATAAAAAAATTTTATCCCCGCACAAAGGATTAAATCCTTCTTGGTGATGATTAGCATGAGGCAATGCGCCAAAGTTGCGTGGATGACGTCCATGATCAATAATAATTTCTTGATAAAGTTCGCGTAATTCTGTTGTCATTTAAGCAAATAACCTCTTCACTGTATGCAAACCTGCAATTAATGCATCAATATCGTCTAAAGAATTATACACACCAAACGATGCGCGCACACACGCTGGAATCGTAAAGCGCTCCATTAATGGCATAGCACAATGATGTCCAGCACGAACTGCTATTCCTTCATGGTCTAATACGGTACCAATATCGTGCGGATGAATATCATTCAATACGAAAGAAATCACACCCACTTTATTTTTGGCGGTACCAATTAATCTTAATCCTGGAATTTCTTTTAACTTCGTCACTGCATAGGTTAATAATTCTTGTTCATGCAGCACTATTTTTTGCATCGTGATTTTATCCATGTAATTCACAGCAGCAGCAAAACCAATAACGTCTGCGATGCCCGGTGTCCCAGCTTCAAATTTATGCGGTAATTTCGCGTAGGTTGTTTTGCTAAAACTCACCTGCTCAATCATGTCACCGCCTCCTTGATAAGGCGGCATTTTTTCAAGCAATGCTGTTTTGCCATATAATGCGCCTATTCCCGTTGGGCCATAAGCTTTATGCGCAGACATGGTATAAAAATCACAATCAAGATCTTGTACATCAACTGGTAAATGGGGAAAAGCTTGTGCGCCATCTACTGCAACCGGAACGCCTCTCGCATGCGCTATCTTCACTATTTCTTTCACAGGATTAATAGTACCCAACACGTTAGATGCGTGCGTTATCGCTACCATTTTTGTAGCAGGTGAAAATAAGGTTTCATAGGCAGACATATCTATTTCACCCGTGTCAGATACAGGAATCACTTTTAATAATGCGCCGCATTGTTCTGCCAATAATTGCCAAGGCACAATATTTGAATGATGCTCCATCGCGCTTAGCATAATTTCATCCCCCTGCTTAAATTGGGAACGTCCATAACTTTGCGCGATTAAATTAATGGCCTCAGTTGTTCCACGCACAAAAACAATCTCATGTGTGTGTGCTGCATTAATAAATGTCTGAATTTTTTTTCGTGCACTCTCGTATGCCGTTGTTGCCCGTTGACTTAATTCATACACTCCACGATGAATGTTAGCGTGATGTTGCTCGTAATAGTGAACCAACGCATCAATCACACACTTTGGTTTTTGACTGCTCGACGCGCTATCCAGATAAACCAATGGTTTATCATGAATGGTTTGCTGTAATATTGGAAAATCTAATTTATAGCTCATCTTGTACACTCATTCGTTTGCGTAAGTATTGTCTGATAGTTGTATCATTTATTTGATTAAATATTTCTTCCACAAAAGCGTGTGTTAATATTTTTAATGCGTCTTCTGTTTCGATCCCGCGCGAACGTAAATAAAATAATGCTTCGGAATCGAGCTGCCCTACAGTTGCACCATGTGTACACTTCACATCATCCGCATAAATTTCTAATTCAGGTTTCGTGTTGACTTCTGCATCAGGCGATAACAATAAATTATGATTCGCTTGATGTGCATTAATTTGTTTTGCTGCCTGATCAACATATACTTTACCATTAAAAACTGCGCGCGATTTGTTGGCCAAAATACCACGATACAACATCACGCTCTCACCCTGTGCTGCCAAATGATCCACCTGCACATGATGATCCACATGCTGTCCATTCTTACTTAAACAATAAAATCCATGCAAATAACTTTTTGCACCGGAAGCAACCTGCTTGATTTGCACATCTTCACGCGCTAATTGACATCCGCGTGCTAAAAAATAGGTTTTAATCTGGCTGTCTTGCTGTTGGTTAACAAACAGGCTTGCCACATGGGTTGCGGCAGAATCTTCATCTTGTATTTTGTAATATTCAACGCATGCATTGTCTTTTGTATAAATATCAGTTACCGCATTCGTAAAATAATGTTGCGCTGCTTCGCCAACATGATCTTCAATAAATGTGACCTGGCTATTTTTATTAGCAACAATAATATTACGCGGATTTATCATAAAATCATTTTGCTGTGTATTCATGAATAACAAATGAATCGGCGTACTCAATTTTACATTCTCAGGAATTTGCAAAAAAATTCCATCCGTCATGAGAGCTGAATTTAATACTGCAAACGGGAAACGCTGTTTATCAAATATCTGCGTAAGATAAGGTTTAATGACATCTTCTTGCTGTGCCAATGCTTGCTGCACACTAGAGAGCGTCACGCCCATAGGTAATGCAGCCATATTAGATAAATTTTCTGCAAAGTGACCATTCACAAACACAACTCGAATGCTTTGCATATCTTCTGAAAAAACATGTTTTGCAATGGATTGCAATTGAACTAATCTACCTGAATGATTTGGAACACGATTTTCTTTGATTTCCGTATATTTCCATTTTTCATCAGAGCATGTAGGAAAACCTCTCGCCATAAATTCCTGCCATTGTCGATAACGAAAATCACATAACCATTTTTTATCGGCAAAATGCGGATTATGCGCAAAGCATTTTTCAAGTTTTGATTGATCAGCAATCACCTCATTCATGCTGTTGCCTCTTTTTCTAACCAACCATATCCTTTTTCTTCAATAGCTAATGCGAGCTCTTTACCGCCTGATTTGATGATTCTTCCTCGCACCATGACATGCACCACATCTGGCACAATATAATTTAGCAATCGCTGATAATGCGTTACTACAATAAAACTACGCTCTGATGTACGCAGACTATTAACACCTTGCGCAACCGCCTGCAATGCATCCACATCAAGACCTGAATCTGTTTCATCTAAAATAGCTAATCGCGGTTCAAGCAATAACATTTGCAGCACCTCATTACGCTTTTTTTCGCCGCCAGAAAAACCTTCATTGACTGCTCGCTGTAAAAATTTTTCATCCATATTGACCGCTTGCATTTTGGTTTTCACCAACTGCAAAAAATCCATCGCATCTAATGGAGGTAAGTTACGCTGCTTTCTAATACTATTTACCGCCGTACGTAAAAAATACATGTTATTAACGCCAGGAATTTCGACCGGATATTGAAATGCCAAAAATAATCCTGCCGCTGCGCGTTGTTCGGGTTGCTGGATAAATAAATCATTGCCATCCAGTAAAATGTCGCCCTCCGTTATTTGATAGGCTTCACGGCCCGCCAAAATATTAGCGAGCGTACTTTTACCCGACCCATTGGGCCCCATAATCGCATGCACTTCACCCGGTTTTACCCTTAAATTAATTCCGCGCAAAATCTGTTTGGTTTTTCGTTTTTCATCCTGGATGGATGCATGTAAATTTTTTATTAATAACATTGATTTTTACCCCACACTGCCTTCTAAACTCACTTCTAATAATTTTTGCGCTTCAACAGCAAATTCCATCGGTAATTCATTAAACACTTGTTTACAAAAACCATTCACTATCAACGACACCGCATCTTCTGTTTTAAGGCCGCGCTGGCGACAATAAAACAATTGATCATCACCAATTTTTGATGTGCAGGCTTCATGTTCAATTTGTGCAGTTGGATTTTTTGCTTCAATGTAAGGAAACGTATGCGCACCACAGCTATCGCTTAACAACAACGAATCACACTGCGTGTAATTACGCGCATTAGCAGCCGTAGGCAACACCCGCACCAAACCACGATACGTATTTTGGCCAAAGCCGGCGGCAATTCCCTTAGAAATAATCGTACTACGCGTATTTTTGCCGATATGAATCATTTTACTTCCCGTGTCCGCTTGTTGATGATGATTCGTTAATGCGACAGAATAAAATTCACCGACAGAATAGTCGCCCTGCAATATCACACTCGGATATTTCCACGTAATCGCCGATCCTGTCTCAATTTGTGTCCAGGAAATTTTGGAACGCGTCCCACGACATGCGCCGCGTTTCGTCACAAAATTAAAAATGCCACCACGGCCATCTTCATCTCCCGGATACCAATTTTGTACTGTGGAATATTTGATTTCCGCATTATCCAACGCAACTAACTCAACCACTGCAGCATGCAATTGATTTTCATCACGCATGGGAGCCGTGCAGCCTTCCAAGTAGCTAACATAGCTGCCTTCATCTGCAATAATTAACGTACGTTCAAATTGTCCCGTGTTTGCTGCATTAATTCGAAAATACGTTGACAACTCCATTGGACAACGCACGCCTTTGGGTACGTACACAAAAGAACCGTCACTAAACACGGCGGAATTTAATGTTGCAAAAAAATTATCGCGATAAGGTACGACTGTCCCTACATATCTTTCAATGAGCTCCGGATAGTTTTGTACTGCTTCCGAAAACGCACAAAAAATCACGCCAACTTCCGCTAATTTTGCTTTAAATGTGGTTGCCACTGACACGCTGTCAAACACGGCATCGACCGCAACTCCCGCTAAACGACTTTGTTCATGCAGAGGAATACCTAATTTTTGATACGTCTCCAACAATTTGGGATCGACGTCATTTAAGCTTTTAGGTCCCTCCGTCTTCATCTTGGGTGCTGAATAATAAATAATATTTTGATAATCCATTTCAGGATAATGCAAATGCGCCCAACGCGGCGGCTTCATAGTCAACCAATGCTGATAAGCACGTAATCGCCAAGCGAGCATAAATTCAGGTTCATTTTTACGTTGCGAAATGTTTTTAATAATCTCTTCGGATAATCCAGGGGCAAAAGTATCCGATTCAATTGCAGTCACAAAACCGTATTGATAATTTTTATTCACCATTTCTTTAATATAATTATTTGCCATGTTTTTTTGCGCCTTCTGTTTTAATCGGTATCCCGCGTAAAACCAACGGATGAGCGCTTAATGGCTGCGTCATATCCCGTAAGGTCAAACTAGCAAGAGCCGTGAAAATCATTCTATTAATCACTCGCCAGTTTTCCTTAACAGCGCACAACGAATCGATTGCACAACTCTTTGCCGGCGTACAACATTCTGTTATTGCAAATTCACCCTCAATCGCTGACACAATTTCTGCAACCGTAATATCACGCGC